>Ga0209164_1000136_pt1 | contig 234810 bp, 213 predicted proteins | sample MTBNYHSulfiMetaG_FD_187458 | JGI IMG/M metagenome (GOLD analysis project Ga0209164, IMG submission 187458) | Enrichment culture microbial communities from rom New York Harbor, USA that are MTBE-degrading - MTBE-NYH (New York Harbor Sulfidogenic)... | ecosystem: Environmental > Aquatic > Marine...
TGAAGAAACTTTGCGACGGGTTCGAAACCCAAGGCGCAATCCTTCTCTTCCGTCATTTTGATGGTTTTACCGATAAAAGAAAGCTTTAATTTTCAAAGAACAATCAGACATACTTTCACCATACAAGGACGCAAAGGGTTTATTTAAATTTTCTTCCTGATCGGGTGAAACGATCAGGAAGAAGGCTTACGCCCTGCGGGGCAGATGATTGCACCAGTGTTATTCCACAGAGCCGCGCTTAATTGTATATTTAAAACGGGCATCTTTGCCCGAAACGCGGCTGGCCGTTCTTTTCCGGCCGGCACCCGGTTCGGGCAAAAATACTTCGCGTCCTTCGCGCCTTGCGGTTCAACATTTTTATTATTTGGAGAAATCGAATTGAAAAAAGACATCTTAACATTATTGGATCTGGAAAAAAAAGACTTTGACCGGCTTTTCAAACGCGCGGCCGAATTAAAAAAGCGCCACAAACAGGGGCATCAGGACATGCCCTTGAAAGGCAAGACTCTCGGACTCATTTTCGACAAACATTCCACCCGCACCCGTCTGTCCTTTGAGGCGGCCATGGCGCAGTTGGGCGGGAGCTCGATTTTCATCAGCGCCAGGGACACCCAGATGGCTCGTTCCGAGCCGGTGCGGGACACCGCCCGGGTTCTTTCCAGATATCTGGATTGCCTGGCGATCCGGACTTATTCCCAGGACCTGCTCCAGGAGTTTGCCGAATTTTCCTCTATTCCGGTCATCAATGCCCTTACGGATATGTATCACCCCTGCCAGGTATTAAGCGATCTGATGACTGTTATTGAATTTAAAAAGGGATATGCCGGCATCAACATCGTCTGGATCGGCGACGGCAACAATGTTTCGCATTCATGGATCAATGCGGCCGCAGTGCTGGATCTCAACCTGGTGCTGGCCTGCCCGCAGGGGTATTTCCCTGACGAACGGGTTCTGAAAAAGGCGCTGTCCCTTAAAACAGGTCTGATCGAGGTTACTTCCGACCCGGTAAAGGCCGTCAGGAACGTCGACGTGATTTATACGGATGTATGGGCCAGCATGGGCAAAGAGAGTGAATCGGCTTCCCGCAAGCGCGCTTTTGCCGGGTTTCAGGTCAACAGCGCCCTCATGAAAAAAGCGCCCAAAGATGCCATTGTCATGCACTGTCTTCCGGCCCATCGCGGTGAAGAGATCAGCAACTCGGTCTTGGAGGGACCGTCCTCGGTTGTCTGGGACCAGTCCGAAAACAAGCTGCACATGCACAAGGCGATTCTGGAAACGCTGATATGCGCAACTTGAAAATATTCATTTTGCTAACTTTCTAATTGACATAAGGCCTTAATTATTTTAAATGTTCCCACCTTGAACAAACATGTCGAACAAGAGATGTGTTACCATCTGCTGAGACTCCTCAGTCAAAAAGCGGATTTTACCCAGCGGGAGATGGCCGCCAGAATGGGGATCAGTCTGGGCAAAGTCAACTATTGCCTGTCCGCCCTGGTAAAAAAAGGCTTCATCAAAATCAATCGCTTCAAAGCTTCCGAGAACAAGCTCCAGCATCTGTATCATCTGACGCCCCGGGGTCTGGAGGCTAAAGCCGGTCTGACCGTGAGCTTCCTGAAACGCAAGATGGCGGAATACGATGAGATCAAGCGCCAGATTCAGGAATTGACCCGGGAAGCGCAGGAAGTGGGTTTGGTTCTTGGGCCGGAAGATAAAAGTAATGGATAATACCGGCCGGGTGTTCTAAGGCGCGGGATCGGCGTTTTACAACGAAATAATAATAAAAATAGACAGTTTAACTTGGTTTTGATTTGTAACCCGGAATGCGGAGCTGCATAGAGACCCCATGAAAAAAAATAAAACCCATCATTCAAACAAAAACGGCTAATAAAGAAGAGCCCCAAACACCCCTTTCCGTCAACCCCGACGGCGATGCATTTCAGCTAATGCTGTTCTGAAACAGGCCTGTTTGCCCAAGAAGTTCAATTCATACTTTCCAAAAACACTCAATCCCCGGTCCTTTGACCATCCCCAAAACCGACAAGGGTTGAGAGGTGAAATAAGTAAGGTGTTCCCGGAATTCTAAAGTCGCTGCACCCAACCCTATACTCTATCTGTCTTTCCAAAAAACCAACAGAAAGAAAAAAATATGCTTGTCACACCAAATAGATCACGGCCGGGCATCGCCGTCATCGGATCCGGCTACTGGGGTAAGAACCTGATTCGCAACTATCACCACCTGGGTGCGCTAAAACTCATCTGTGACAAGAGTGAAACCGTCCTGGAGGGTTTTAGAAAGGAGTATCCGGGGGTTGACACCTGCTTGGCGCTGAACGATATCCTGTCCCGGACCGACATCCATGGCGTTGCGGTTGCCACGCCTTCCGAAACCCATCATACCCTGGCACGGGAAGTGCTCTTATCCGGCAAAAACGTTTATGTGGAAAAACCGCTGGCCATGGATTTTCGCGAGGGTAAAGATCTTATCCGGGTAGCGAAAGAAAATGGCAGAATTCTCATGGTGGGGCACCTGCTGCAGTATCATCCGGCGTTCGTAAAACTCAAGGAACTGTCAAAAGCTGGGGAACTCGGCCGCATCAACTACATCTATTCCAATCGCCTGAACCTTGGGAAGATTCGGCGTGAGGAAAATATCCTCTGGTCATTTGCGCCGCATGACATCTCCATGATTCTGGCCCTGGCCGGCGAAATGCCGGAAGCGGTGGCCGCCATCGGCGGCAACTATCTGCACAAAAAGATCGCCGATGTCACCACCACCCATCTGGAATTTCCTTCCGGATTGCGGGCGCACATTTTTGTTTCCTGGCTGCATCCCTTCAAGGAACAGAAACTGATCGTGGTGGGGGACCGCAAGATGGCGGTGTTTGACGATACCCGTCCCTGGAATGAAAAATTGCGGTTGTATCCGCACCGGATCAAATGGGAAAATAATATTCCCGTGCCGGACAGGGCAGAACCGGAAATTGTTGAAATTGTAGAAGATGAGCCCCTGAAACGCGAGTGCCTGCATTTTATGGAATGCATATCAAACGGGTGCAACGCCGTAACTGATGGTCAGGAGGGGGTGCGAGTGCTGACCGTTCTGAATGCCGGTCAGCTTTCGCTGGATGGGCAGGGCAGAAAAATTTACCTGTCGGACCTGGATGCTGCCAGCTTCAAACCAACGGTTGGAAAAGATGAAATTTTCAAACATGAGTCTGCCTACATCGACGAGGACTGTGAGATCGGCCAGGGAACCAAAATCTGGCACTTTTGTCATATCCTGGCGGGTACCAGAATAGGTAGAAGCTGTAGCATCGGCCAGAATGTGGTCATCGGTCCGGACGTTGTGATCGGAGATAACTGCAAGATCCAGAACAACGTCAGCGTCTATAAGGGCGTGACTCTAGAAAACGGAGTCTTCTGCGGTCCTTCAATGGTGTTTACTAATGTGTACAATCCCCGAGCGGAGATCCGCAAAATGGACCAGCTGCGACCCACCCTGGTGAAAAGGGGCGCTACGCTGGGCGCCAACTGCACGATTGTCTGCGGTCATACCATCGGCCGATACGCTTCTATCGGTGCCGGCGCTGTTGTCAATGCAAACATACCGGATCATGCCCTGGTGGTGGGAAACCCGGCCAAGCAGATCGGTTGGGTATGTGAGTGCGGCGAGCGGCTGGATGAAAATTTGGCTTGTTCGGTTTGTGGAAAAAATTATAAACAGAAAAATGACAAGCTGATAATGAGGCCTTGTCGATAATGATACAAATTATCGAGTTGAGGATTTGATATGCGTTTCAAACAAAAAAATGTATTGGTTACGGGTGGCGCTGGTTTCATAGGTTCAAATTTGGTCAATGCCCTGGTAAGGGAAGGGGCACGTGTTACGGTATTGGACGACCTATTTACTGGGAGGAAAGAAAATATTGACTGCCTCGGTGATATACGTTTTGTCTTGGGGTCGATTACAAACTATGATTTAGTATCGGATCTAATAAAAGACAGCGAACTGGTTTTTAATTTGGCCGTACGGAATATTGTAGTTAGCACTACGTTGCCTCACTTGGATTTTCAGGTCAATATGGCAGGTACATTCAATGTTCTGCTGGCAGCCAAGACTCACGGCATCGAACGAGTAATTTACAGTTCCTCAGCATCAGTATACGGAAATCCGAGATATTTACCGGTCAATGAAGATGACAGGCTAACCGCCTTGAATCCCTATGCCGCAAGTAAATTATCGGGAGAAAATTACTGTTCAGCGTTTTACGAAACCTATGGCTTGTCTGTCGCAGTCCTGCGATATTCAAACGTGTTTGGAATTAAGCAATCTGCGATGAATCCCTATTGTGGTGTTGTTTCAAAATTTTTTAAAAGTTTTATGAACCAGAAACCGCCGCAGATACATGGCGATGGAGAACAAACAAGGGATTTTACCTTTGTTAGTGATGTAGTCGAAGCAACGATGCTCGCCGCTTTAAATCCAAAGGCTGAGGGGGAAATTTTTAATGTAGGGTCTGGGAAAGAAACCAGCGTCAATGAATTGGCCTCTCAAATTGGTTCCATTGCCAATGTGCCCATTGGTTTCAAGTACGTCGACCGGCGTGACATCGACAACATCCGGCGCAGAGTTTTAAATATTGAAAAAATCAGGAAGGTGCTGCGCTGGATACCTACTACTACATTGACTGACGGACTCAATAAAACATACGAGTGGATATGTAAACACTCGGTGCATGATAACCAATTGTGATCAACGGTTATCGAATCTATTTTTATAGCCGCTATTCGTTGCCGCTATATAGTATTCCTCTGAGCAACCGACGACATGTCCTTATAATCTGAAATGAAGATTGTTTATTTAGACGAGGGATATACGGCCCCTTGGCTAACCACCAAGTATGCCAAGGCCCTGCAAGACAACGGGGCGAATGTCGAGTTGCTTTATTTAAAGCCCCAAAGCGCATCACCTACCACGGGCCTCTATGACAATTCGGTTCCCGTTCGGATACTGGGTATCGACGGGCGAGGGCAACGGATCAAACGGCATCTGGCGACGGCTCGGCTTTATTGGTATCTGCTGATAACGCGTGCGGATTGTTATATTGCGGCGGGGCCGACCACTTTAGGGGTATGCTGCGCTGCTGCAAAACTTTATGGAGCTCGTTCCATCTATATTCCGTTTGAATACTATCCCTATCTGAGCTACGGAACCCCGGAAACACTGAATCGATTCGCCGCCGAAGAAAGAAAATATATTCCCCGCACGGATGCAACCATATTGCTGGGGGATAAAATTGCAGAAGACTATATCGCAGCGTACAGTTCAAGCGACCGATTCCATGTTGTCTACAACGGCTGGTCGGCAACAGAATGTAAAACCTGTCGATCAGGGTTGCGCCATGCCTGTGGGGCAACGCAACGGGAAAGGATCATACTGTATCAAGGCCTGATTAGTGAAAAGCGGGGATTGATGAAGGTGGTCGAGGCCATGACGCATCTGCCGCCGGATTCAATTTTCGTATTGCTTGGCTATGGACCGGATGGAACGCGCATTCAAAAACGCGCCACGGAATTGGCTATCGCCGATCGGGTGCGGATTCTACCAGCGGTTCCCCAGAAGGACCTCATAGCATATTCTGCCGGAGCTGATATCGGCATCATCCCCGTAAGGGATATCTGTCGGAGTTACGATTTCTGCAGCCCCAGCAAGCTGTTTGAGTTCATTGCAGCGGGTCTTCCGCTGGCCGTAAGTCAGGTGGCTCAGCTATCATGGTATGTCAACACTCGTCAGTTGGGAGAGGTGTTTAACCCTGAAAATCCATATGATATCGCTCGGGCTCTGAACCACCTTCTGGAAGATGATACCTATCGCGCCAAGTGCGCCGAGAATAGTCGAAAAACACAACAAAATGAAGCTGCTTGGGAAATTCAATCTGAAAAACTTCGGAAAATTGTGTTCAAGTATTAACTATGCTTGATCATTGAAGTTGGCGGAAACATACAGGTGATTGTAGCAACCCAAATTCGCCAGCTTGGCCGCGAATCAATGATCTACGGGTTGGCTGGGGCGATTACGAGCATGATCGGGGTATTTCTGATCCCGATCTACACACGGATATTTGCCCCCGGCGACTATGGAATCGCAGCGATTATCGATACTTTTGTGAGTGTTGTGTCAATATGTGCAACATTCGGCGTACCGGACGCTACGGTTCGATGGTATAATGATTCTAATGATCCGCAGCAACAACAAAAGATCATCAGCTCCTGGTTCTGGTTTCAATTCGTTTCAAGTTCCGTACTGGCCGGTGGCATCATCCTTTTCGCCGCCCCTGTCGCGCAGCTCCTATGCGGCCGCGATGATTGCACAATCATTGTCAGGCTGGCTTTTTTGACCTTGCCGGCGAATACGGCTTCGGTCGTGTTTGTACGTTGGTTGCGGTATCAGCGGCGTCCGTGGCAGACCATCGGATTTACGGTGACGATGGCGCTGTTTACTGTGGCTATCGTCTTTTTGTTCGTGGTGGTTCTACGCCAAGGTTTGCCGGGGCTATTCACTGCGCGCCTGGTTTCCACATCGGCCGGATCCCTGGTGTCGATATTCTTGCTTTGGAATTGGTTGAATCTCAAGGCGGTATCATTCGTACAATTGAAAGGAATGTTTCGCTACGGTGTGCCCATCATGTTGGCCAGCCTGGCATTGTGGGGCATCCTCTACGCAAACCGATTTGTTCTCGATTTTTATCACGGCAAGGCGCAATTGGGATTGTACGCTATTGCCGGTTCGATTGCAGGCGCTGCCCAGTTGGTTGTGGCATCCTTCCAGCAAGCCTATGTGCCCTTTGCATTCTCAATTCTGAGCCATGAGCATGCGGATCGAGTTTACGCTAGAATTTTTGATGTCTATGCTTTCATCGGGTGTACTTTGTGTACAACAATTACGATTTTTGCACCGCTGTTTTTATCAATTTTGGCAAACGAAAACTACTATGCCGCTGCAACCTGCGTCGGTTTTTTGACATATGTTAACCTGCTGGACGGTGCCAAATCGATCGCCACTCTCGGACCGGCAATTGCCAAAAAGTCATTGCCAGTGCTGACTTCGCTCATAGTTGGAGCCTTGGTCAATATTGCACTGGCGGTCATCCTAGTCCCGGCGGCGGGCAAAGAAGGCGCTGCCTTTGCGGTCATGATCGGCTATCTGGCAACAGTGATTTTGCTATTCAAGTCAAGTCAACAATATCATTACCTTCCCTATCGCTGGCGGCCCGCACTAATGTGTCTGGCTTTATCCTGGACGATCATGGGGATTGATCATTGGCTGTCTCTGCCAATGGACATTTACGGCTTTATTATTCGTGGAGGGATGTTAACAATGTTTATTCCTTTGGGGCTGGCTCTTGGACTGGTTCGACTGGAAAATATAAAACAAACATTTTGCAGGACCCAGGCTGCAAAGGCAAGATATAAATGAATCCTGTCCGTCCAGATCATTTCACCTATGCATATTTTATTAGGATGTTGCATGTGTTGAAAGGGATGTATCATTTGCGTTTGCTTGGAGACGGCTTGGCGGAGGATAGTTCAAAACCCCAATTATTCATCCGCCATGACGTAGATGTGGATATCCGGCGTGCGCTGATTATGGCGGAAATCGAAGCTGAACACGGCATTCAGTCCGCCTATTTGTTCATTCCGAACTCCCGGCTTTACGACATCCGGCGTGAGAGCCGATTGCTGCAGAGGTTTGTCAGGTTGAAGCATGAAGTCGCCTTGCATTTTGACATCGGTGCCCATCGGCGGGTTGATAACGTTACCATTGATGATGTGCAGGAGGATATTGAGCGGGATTGTCAGTATCTTGAGGATATAACGGGGCACCCGGTGCGCTCGATTTCATTTCATCGTCCGATGCTCCAGTTTCTCAGGGGCGAGTTAACGATTGCCGGCAGAATAAATGCCTATAGTGCCAAACTGATGACAGTTTATATCTCGGATTCTAAAGGAACGTGGCGCAATGGCGAGCCGCTTTCATTATTAAGGGCGGTGGATAGACAGGGGATCGTGCAGCTGCTGATTCATCCGATCTGGTGGGCTATGGACAGCCAACCGCCGCACGAACGACTGGAATCGTTTTATTTGGAAGCAACCGCAGGGCTGACTCCTGCCGCCAAGGATGAATTTGATCTTGAACTTGCATTAACAATACCGGCCGTACGTCGGTCAAACTATAGAGGGACATAATGGGGAAAATCGGCCGATTTGACACTGATACCGATGCATTGACTGCGCGCATTGACGCCCACGCCGTTTACGGCAAGCATAATTTGGAAGAATGGGTCTTCAGCCGGCTTGACGTCCGGCAGGGTCAGCAAATTCTGGAACTTGGCTGCGGAACTGGCAAACAGACTCTTCCATTGGCTCGACTCGTGGGCGCCGAGGGGCATATCACCGCTATGGATATTGCGGCTGATGCGCTTGACCAACTGTGTCAGCAGGCGCTGGCTGATGAATTGCTGCCGCGCATCACCCTGATAACGTCAGGACTGGATGAGACCGAAAATTATGCAGGCGGCAGGCAACGATTTGATCGTGCGGTGGCGTGTTATTCACTCTACTATGCAAATGATCCCGGACGTGTTCTGGCAGCTGTCTACAGGGTTCTTAAAAGCGGCGGCCGTTTATTTTTCTGCGGCCCGGCCGATGGCAACAATGCTGAATTGAAGGCATTTCATCATGCTCTGTCAGGTAATACCATACCGGCAGGTGCGGCGTCGTTTATGGAAGCACAAGGTCAGATCATGACCCGGCAGCTGTTTGCGAAAGTTGAGGTCAGCGCTTTTAAAAATCGGCTGGCGTTTGATTCTCCGGCAGCGCTATTCGCCTACTGGCGTTCATACAATCTGTATGACCCCCAACTCGAGTCGGCCTTTAAAGCGGCGTCGGAAGAATACTTTTGTAATTACAATGTATTTAAGACTTATAAACGGGTGGTGGGAGTTTTGGCCGAAAAATGAAGTTTTTTTTTACCATAATATGAACATTATCATTTTTGATCGGAAACACTCTTTATAAAATCTCCCATTGTCCTTCTTTGCGAACTGTCCGCGTGCTGTTCCGCAAAGGCAGAAAGAGTGGATTTATTCATTCCTTTCTCGAAGGGAGGGCAGGAGGGATTTATACTTCATGTCGTTATAGTTACGAGACTTTTAATGACAGCGGATTCTCCAGCAGAAGGGCCGTAAACTATCTGCCGACCTCCCATTGTATAGGACACTGAGTAAGCAACGTCTGCCTCGATCGGATAATTACTTAGGCTTCGGCTGACTAAAAGCAATCGTCCCCATGAGTCCAATCTTCGTGACCCATTTGAACAACCAGAATCAAATCGATCCGACGCATGCCCTCGGTTCGTTCACCGTCATATTCGTCATCATAACGTTGCTGATCGTTTTTTCGACCAAAAGGAAGCCGGCATCGGATCAAGCGTTTCTTGCATGGGATACAAGCGTTGCGCTACGCGGAATTGCGATTCTATTGTTAATATTTGGACATCTGGCGATGAAATGCATCGAGGGTACATTTTTTTTTGAATATGCCGGCCGTTGGGCGGTTATTATTTTCCTTTATGTGTCAGGGGTGGTGCTGGCGAAAACTTACGGACTGGCGCCGTTAGACAAATTCTTTCTGCGGAAAAGGTTTAAAAGGCTGGCAGTTACAGTTTGGTTGGCGTTGGGTATTTATTATTCGTTGGATTATTGGATTTTTCATCAAAGCTATAGCCTCAAACAGCGGGTTGCCAATATCCTGGGTATCATCAACCCCACTCGTCCCAGTGAGGCAGCCTGGTTTATCACCTACATCGTTTTTCTGTATCTGATTTATTTCCTTACATCCAAAATCAAAAAAGGCCGTTTTTTTAAAATAATCATCCTGTTTTCGGCATCCTATCTAAGCGCGTTTTGGATTTGGCATAGTCCATATTTAAACACCCATTTTGGGATTTGGAATCAATATGCCTGTGTTTTTCCAGGATCGGTTTTGATCGGGACCTATCGGGTGAAAATCCGGAGGGTTCTTGACAAACTTCTTGATCATCCGATTGCGTATGCGTTGATCACCGCGTTTTTTTTGTATCTGTATTTTTCCAAAACCGGCGTTTACCGCGTTGTCGGTTTTGTAGATGCTGCGATATTTTCACAGATAATATTTACGCTCGAGCCGATGCCGTTTATCATGGCCTTATCCATGATTTCCAACCTAATCGACAAAATGCCTTGCCGTTCGACCATGTTGAACCAACTCGGCAGATATTCTTTTGAAATCTTTTTGATGCATTTTCCGTTTATGGTTTATTACGACTTTTTTCTTTTCAGAAAACCTTTGTATTTTTTCTTTTTCGTCTATTTTATCTTCGTCATCGTCCTTAGTATGGTAATAAAAAAAATTTCGGATAGGATCAATTCCCTCCTTTTTAGCAAGTGGTCCGTACCGGCGCATTTCTCGGTGCGGTCAAGGAATTAATCCAAATGAAACTCCTGAACGTGATGGTGCTTACACCCTGGTATCCGACCCGGAAGCATAAATACGCCGGTGTATTTGTTCGGGAATACGCCAAGGCGGTGCAGCATTATTGCAACGTGACGCTTCTACATTGCGGCATTGTCGATCAATCGATTCCGAACTGGTGGGCTGTCCAAAAAATTAATGATCACATATTGACCGACGGTGTTCCCAGTTATCGCGTCATTTACCGGCGATCGCCAATAAAGGGAGTTTCGTTTTTACGATATGTTCTTAGTGTGTATCGTGCTGCCATTGAGTTGTCAAAAGAAAACGGGCGCTTCGATCTTATTCACGCTCATGTGTTTAATACCGGCTGGCCGGCTCTGCTGACCGGAAAAATGTGTGGTATTCCTGTCGTTATTAGTGAACACTTCTCGGCGTTCGCGCGCGGGATTCTTTCAACCCTCCAGATTGTTCAAGCCCGTTGGATCTTCCGTATGGCCGATGCCGCCGTACCTGTCAGCCGGGTTCTACAGAAAACACTTCAAAAAAACGGAATCAAGGCTGCCTTCCGGGTGATTCCGGAAGCGGTTGACGCCGACTTGTTTCAATTCCGTCCGCGGTGTTCCTCAGCGGATAAAACCCTGCGGCTGATCTGTGTCAGCTCGCTGGTGAAACTCAAAGGGTTGGCGTATCTTTTTCAAGCACTCACCCAGGTCGCCTGGAATTCACTTGCCTGGCACCTGGATGTGGTCGGCGACGGGCCAGAAGCACAACATCATTTGCAGATGGTCAATCACCTGGGCTTGTCCGACAACGTGACGTTTCACGGCCAGCTGTTCAAGAATGAAGTGGCCGAACTGATGCAGGCGGCGGATCTTTTTATACTGCCCAGCCTTGTCGAAACGTTCAGCGTTGCAACCGCAGAGGCGCTGGCATCCGGACTTCCGGTCATTGTAACGCGCTGCGGCGGACCTGAAGAATTCGTCACTGAACGTGCGGGCTTGCTGGTTTCTCCCGGAAGTTCCAAGGAACTGGCGGAGGCATTGACTCGCATGATCCAGCAACTGCCCGCCTATAATCGTTCTGCCATTTCTGATGAAGCTATGGAGCGGTTCGGCTCTCGACGAATCGGTGCGATGCTGTGCGAACTTTATGAGAGATTGAATCAAAATAGATCGCATTTATGAATCTGATGTTCAGTGTTTCAGCACTCGGTATTGAAGGCGGACATTTGGTTTGATTAATGACATTAATTTTGTTGAAATGGTTCATTAATATTCCCCTCCTACACCGGGCATTAGTTCGTCTCCTGTTATGGCGACGAATTTGCCGAGTGCTGCGGCCGTGCTCATCGGCCGATCGACTTGGCCTGGCGGGATCAGCAATGTTCGATGCCGTGCGTTTTGGCGTTTCGCCTTGTTCGGTCCCGTCGCCGCAGACGTTATGTCGCTTGCTGCTTTATGCGGCCCCTCTGGGCACCCGCTTTGAGGTCAGGAAACATGCGGATGATATCTATAATATTTTACCTTTTCGTGAAGAGGATGTTCACGATGCGATTCTTGGAAAGCTGCGACCCGGAGACGTTTTCATTGATGGGGGCGCCAATGTAGGTTACTACACGGTTCTGGGTGCCAGGGTGGTTGGCCCCCACGGAACGGTTGTTGCGATCGAGGCTGCGCCGTCTACTGCAAAACAATTGTCACAAAATATCAAGCTGAATGGACTTTTCAATACTGTTATCGTAAACAAAGCTATTCAAGGGGATCCACAAGCCAAGTTTGTGGAATTGCATTTTTCGCATGGCAATTTTGGCATGGCGTCACTGACGCGCGAAAATCAAAACGCTCATTTTCGGCGACTGCGGGTTCATGCCGGAACGATCGATAATATTTGCAGCGCTTATGTTCACATTCGCCTGATGAAACTCGATATAGAAGGCGCGGAGCTTGACGCTCTGAAGGGTGCAAAAAATACATTGGCAAAAACGGATTATGTCGTGGTTGAATGCAATGAGTCGAAAGCCGAAATACATGAACTGCTCGCAAATGAAGGTTTTGTCCTGAAGAATCTGAAGTTTACCACCTATGTGATCGGTAGTCGGAAAAAGAACCCTGCCGCTGCTTGAAAAACATAGCATCTTTTTCAGGCAGCGATGGAATATATTCAATAAGATGGTGTCGACGCAAAACAAACGGCCATTATTCAAAAATGTTTTTGTTCGCCAGGTAGTAATCACCGCATTCACTCAGGCAACGGTATTGCTTTTGTCGTTGGGAAACGCTGCGTTAACGGCACGATGGCTTGGGCCTGCCGGAAAGGGCCAATTGGCTTTGATTTTTATGGTTCCAGCCATGTTTCAGATGTTTCTCAACGCCGGTTTGGGACCTGCCAATGTTTATTATGTGGGATCCGGTCGACTGCCGGTCCGTAAATTGACTGCCAATTTGGCGATTTTCTCTATTTGGGGTACTTTGGGTGGGTGGATGATACTTCTACTGATTTTGGGGAGCGATCTTATGCGTGTTTTCCTGCCCGGTGTTTCGTCAGGTCATTTGGTGATGGGTATGGTCGCGCTTCCTTTAAGTCTGTTAAGCAGCAATCTGAGGGCGATCCTTCACGGCCTTCAGCGAATGTTTATATTAAATGTTCTCAGCGTTGTCGGGATGTTATTTACGATTGTATTGATGGTTGCGTTGGTTGCCGGACTGAAACTCGGAATTACAGGTGCGATTGTTGCGACACTGGCGGCTCAGACCATGGTATTCCTTGCCACCGGGCGCTGCGTGCAGCAGGAAGGGGCTGACTTCAGGCCCCAGTGGGACTCTGAAATCGTCCGGCCGATTCTGAGCTACGGATTAAAAAGTTATGTGGGCAATCTGCTGCAGTTTTTCAATTATCGTTTGGATGTTTTCATCGTAAATTTTTTTCTAGGACCTGCCGGTGTCGGTATCTATGGTGTATCCGTGGCGCTGGCTGAATTGTTATGGCAAATCCCCAATGCGGCCAGCTTCGTCATTTTTCCTAAGTCGGCAAATTCCACTCGAGAGACCATGAACCGTTTTACGCCCCGGGTATTCCGGACCATCTTAACCATTACCCTAATCGGGGCCGCCGGGATGGCGCTATTCGGTCGGCGGGTTATTCTCGTCATCTTCTCCGGCGCATTTCTTGATGCTTATGTTCCCCTCCTGATTCTGCTGCCGGGCGTGGCACTTTTGGGCGCCGGGAAAATACTGACCAATGATATTGCCGGCAGAGGATATCCGCATTACAACTCTGTTACATCCGGAGTTGCGCTTGTTGTAACCATCATACTTGACTTAACGCTGATCCCTGCCATGGGCGTAGTCGGAGCTGCTCTTGCCTCGACCGTTTCTTATACCTTGACGTTCTTCATGTCGGCGGGTTGTTATCTATTTGTTTCTCGTGATAAAGTAATTAAAAATGGCTTATAAAAAAGTCCTGCTTCTTACCCAGCTTTTCCCACCCCATTCCGGCGTGGGGGCTCTACGAATGTTTTTTTTCGCTCGATATCTTTCCGAATACGGGTTTACGCCGACAGTGGTTACTGGTGGAAATATTTCGGGAATATCTGCTTTGGATGCGACGCTGGAAACAATCCTGGACGGTATTAAAATCTATCGAATTGATGCGCCCGGATTAGACAGTTCAAAACACTATATTGCAAAAATTTTGCGTTATCCGGACCGCTTTATTGCACCTGAATTATTTGGTTTTCGTTGCTTTAGCCTGAAATTTCAAAAAAAATTACATTCCTTGTCAGATTCAATTCGCCCGGTTGCCATTGTTGCCAGTTCACCTCCGGAAGCGATGCTTGCAATCGGTCAGAATGTTTCTCGTCGTTTATTGGTACCTTTAATTGCGGATATTCGTGATATTCCCGAACAGTGGGAAACATCAAAGCGACTGGATAATCGCTTGATGTATAGATTGATGCGACGACGACATACCCGGTTCTTGAAAAGATCGGACGCCATCGTGACGGTTTCAGGCGGCTTGGAGATGTTGATAAAGAAACGTCTTGGGCCGACGGGCAATCCTACCATCCATGTTATACCAAACGGAGTGGATGCACCTATCATTCAATCGGTTGCAGCAAAGCAATATGCTCCAGGCAGATTGAATATAGTATATACGGGACAAGTTTATTACCAGGATCATATCGGTCTGCATATTTTTTTCCAGTCGTTGAAGCGCGCTATTAAAAAAAAATTGCTTAAAAAACAGGATGTTAGAGTTATATTTGCCGGAACCGAACCGTCCATTCTTAACCCGTTAATATCCAAATATGCTCTGGCGGATATAGTAGAAATCGTGTCCAGGTTGCCCTATTTGGATGCGATTGCCTTACAAAAAGGGGCCCACTTAAAACTTCATCTGAGCCATTCAAAGACAAGAGGTATTTTAACCACAAAAATATTTGAGTATATGGCGTGTGGGGGTGTTGTGATTTCAGTTCCTTTCAGTGATGAGATTGATTCCATTTTCAAAAGATTCCGTAAAAATTCCATCCTGTGTACCTCTTCAGTCGATCAGTTGTCTGATTTTATAGGACAAACTTGCAAAAATTTTAGAGCGGCTAACCCTGAGGGTTTGAAATCGAACGATTTGTATTTTACGCATTTGAACATACCAAAAGAGATCACAAGGGCATATCAAACGCAAATGCTAGCGGGTGTGCTCGATTCCGCTGTCCGGGAGTATCGCCTGCCTCCAGATGACTAATACTTTTACCCAAACGGTATGATATTTAACCGAAAAACAGCTAAATTAATTTTTTTTAAAGGGCTTGGTTTTACCGTCAAAACCGGCAATTTGATATACCCCAGAAGAAATGAGGCACCGATTATAATCAGCGGCAGTCCCAGAGGGGGGACAACTTGGCTGGCTGAGTCGATTGCCGCCATCAGTCATAGCCCCCGTATCATTTATGAACCGTTGCAAGACGGCAATATATACAAGAACAATTGTGGCTTTTCAAAACGACCTTTCGTTGATGAATCTAATGTAACTCCCGAAGCCGAGGACTTTTTTGATAAGTTGTTACGGGCTGAATTGGCGAATACGCATACGCTTGGTTTAAGAATTTCATGGAAAAATATTATTTCAACCATTCACCGAGGTCGTTTAATAATCAAGTTTGTCAGGGGCAATGGGGTTGTCGGCTATCTTAAACGCCGGTTCAATGTGCCCAAGCCGCTTGTAATCGTTCGTCACCCCTGTGCAGTGATTGCATCGCAACTTAGAATGGGAACATGGAATGATCATCCGCATATAGATAAAAAATTTCTCGAAATCTATCCTTACCTTAATAAAGTAATCGATGTGAATGCAGGACTTGTCGACCGGCTGGCAATGACATGGGCGGCGGATGTTTTAGCGGCCAAACACAATATCAATGATATCAATCTGATTTATTATGAAGACCTTGTTGTGAAAGGGCATGTCGTGCTTCAACCGGCATTGAAATCCTGGGGGAAAATGACGGCCTCGACAAGTGAAATCGATCATGCATTCTCCTTTCCCAGCAGCAGCAGGCATAGCTGGTCGGAACTTGGGTCCATGAATGGAAAACTTGCAAGATGGCGAAACGATCTTGACAATCAAACTGTTTTAAAAATTATTGATATTGTTCAAAAAATGGGTGTCCAGGAATATACCGATGAGATTTTTCCCGAATTGAATCATTAATCCGATGTTAGAATATTCCCCTGTTTCGGTTATCATACCTGTATACAATGTCGAAGGCTGTCTCACCCGCGCTGTCTTTAGCGTGCTGAACCAGAAACCACCGCCGCTTGAGGTGATCGTGATCAATGACGGTTCGATTGACCAAACAGCATGTGTTGCACATAGCTTCGGCGAACGGATACGTTATTTTGAGCAGTCTAATCAAGGACCGGCAGCTGCTCGTAATGTCGGGATGGCGGTCGCAACCGGAAAATATGTGGCCTTCCTGGATGCGGACGATTACTGGCTGCCGGGTTTTCTCAAGGCAACGGTCGAATTTTTAGATGGGAATCCATCTGCCGTGGCCGTCAGCATTGGATGGCAATACCATTCCGTCAGAGAAGGGATAAAAGTATTTCCTACCGGCAGGGACGGCAACGACATCCCCCTTCAACCCAGTATGCTTAAAAATTTTTTCGATTTCTGGGGGCGATATGACCATTTGCACACCGGAACGGTGCTGATGAATCGATCGAAACTGGGTGATAACGGTATTCAACGGCCAGACTTACGCATTTTTGAAGATTTGGAGTTCTGGGCGTATCTTGGAACATTGGGACCATGGGGATTCATCCCGCAAATCTATTGGTTTGGTGACTCGGCTAGGTTTGCCGCTAAAGATGGTTGGTTGAAAAGATACCGGCTGCGGCGCAGACTCTGCCCCAATGTGGAAGCATGGCAAGCACGGATCCTACCCCGACTGAAAGACGCCGACTGGCCGGGATTCAAACAAATTCGCGGAAAGGTGGCGGCTGCTTGTGCACAAAACTTAATTCTCGCCGGGCAAATTTCCGAAGCCCATGAAACAATAATTAATTTTGAGGGAGAAATGCCAAAAACAAGGGTCGCTCAACTGCTGCGATTGGGTAAACGATGGGGGGCGTTGTCATGGTTGACAGCCTGCTGGCTGATTCACCTTCGGGAATATCAAAAGGCGTTCTTTTTATATGTAGCGTCAAGAATTCGACGAACGTTATTTCGGGAGTGAAATCGTATTTAGTAAAGTTCAAATGGTACTCTGATGTCTCAAATCAAATCGGCAAGCAATCATTATTTGTCTCTGAGCGGTAAAGCGTATTTTGAGCGTAATACGGCGTTGAAATTTGAATTTGGGCGCGTCATTCAGGCTGAATACTTTCTGCCATATACTTCCGATGATAAGGTGCTTTTGGATTTCGGTTGTGCAGACGGACTATTTCTGCGTCTGCTGCCGGCGAAAGAAAGAATCGGCATTGAGGTCAACCCCGCGGCAAGGGAAAAATGCAAACTGTTATCCGAACGGGACAACATTACCATTGAAATCCACGATGCATTCAGAACTGTTCCGGATAACCGGATAGATGTTTTGATTTCAAACCATACCATTGAACATGTTTTGACCCCGTATGAAACATTCTTGGAAATTCGCAGAGTGTTAAACATTTCGGGATGCCTGATTATCGTGGTCCCCTTTGATGATTGGCGTCAAACAAATCATCGCTGCTGGAAAAGAAATGATCCCGATAATCATCTTTATACTTGGTCCCCCTTGAATCTGGGAAATTTACTAACAGAGGCTGGCTTTAAAGTCGTTAAAACAGAAGTTCATTCAAGGGCCTGGAGCCCCAAATTTTTTTGGTTTAATCGGTTTTTTGGCAGAAAGTCATTCGATATGGCATGTTATTTCTTGTCACTATTAAAAAACCGCCGGGAAATCCTCTGCGTCGCATTGCCGTCTTGAAAGCGTTTTTCAATCCATGCATATCACCTATGTCGCACGGTCCTTTTTTGATTACAGAATTTCTGTTTTGGAACACCTGAACAATCTATGCGGAGGTCAATTTCGCTATATCAGTTCTATCAAGTGGACACCGCCTCGGGCGCGTGAAAACTTGCAAAAAGCAATCGGCGAGAATGCTATTTACCTTTCAGGGGAAAAAAGCATAGGAGTCGATATGCCCGACGAAGCAAATAAAAACATCTGCGTGCCGTATCAACCAGGTTTGTTTAAAACTATCATGGACACCCATCCCGATATACTGGTAGGTGACGGATTTTTTCAATGGACGTACGCAGCGTTGTTATTACGAATCGGGATGGGTATTCCGCTGGTAATTTGTTATGAACGCTGGAAACATACCGAGCGAAACGCACAATGGTATCGTAAACTTTATCGAAAAACGGCTCTCAGGTTTACGGACGCCGTTTGTTGTAATGGCAAGCTGTCTTGCGAATACACCCGATCTCTCGGCATACCCCTTGAACGTATTACCACCGGACACATGGTTGCTGATACGCAGTCCCTTGCATTATCTTCTGCAAACGTCTCGAGCGCTGAAAAAAGCAAGTTGCGAATGGATTGGCGTCTACAGGGCACCGTATTTTTATACGTGGGACAATTGATCGAAAGGAAGGGCATCGCTCATTTGCTTGATGCTTGGGCCAAACTTGAAAATACCAATGCCGATGCGACCCTTCTGATCGTGGGCGACGGACCTGCAAAACGGATGCTCGTAAATCAAAAAGGATGCTTGGGGCTCAAGCACGTATGCTTTACCGGTCCGGTGGAATACGGTCGCATCGCCTATTATTACGCTGCAGCGGATGTTTTTATCATCCCGACATTGGAGGACAACTGGAGCCTTGTGGTGCCGGAAGCAATGGCCTGCGGTTTGCCAATCCTATGTTCGAAGTATAATGGTTGTTGGCCGGAACTTGTGCGGGACGGGATTAACGGCTGGATTTTTGATCCGTTGGATTCGGAAGATGTTTTTAATTGCTTGAAAGAAACTATTAAATCTAAAGATGCTTTTGCAAGGATGGGCGGGGAGTCGCGTAGTATCATCGCCAATCATACCCCTCAAAAAGCGGCTGGTGCCATTTATTCAGCATGTGAAATGGCACTAAAAAATAAACATAAATTTTAACACCAGGGAAATGTCAGTTCGAATGAGTATGTTAAGCGTCTCCCTCAAAAAATACCAATTGATGGCGCTGATTCTTTTGCCGCTGGCCTGGATTTTCAGAAACACCTTCTTCCTGCGACAAAGAGGCGGTGAGTTTTACTCTTCCGTGGATCAGTTGGCCATAATACAAATTTTAATCATCGCAATAATCGTGTTAGTCATAATTACATCTCGGCCAACCTCGCTGTGGCACGATCTGAAAGGTTCATCAGGACGATGGTGGATTTTATTCTATTTATTAGGAGTAATAAGTTTTTTTTGGTCTGCAAATCCTGATTATTCGGCGTATCGTGCCCTTGAATTTCTGGCGCTTTCGGTTGCATTAATGCTTATAATTCTAAATAGCGCGGACGAAATAAAGGCCGAAAGAAAACTGTTGCTGCTGTCGTGGACGGTTTTAGTCTGTGAGGTGCTTGCTCAAAGTATTTCTGAAGGTTTTTCCATCATCGGAATCAAAAGCAACTCCTACGGTGCAACTGCGGTAATGATCGCTTGCTATTGTTGGGGCGAAACACTTTCCGCCGGCAGCGGCCGTAAAATTATTTTAATAGTAAGCGGCGTCATATCCACGTTGCTTGTGTTGAATTCATTGAGTATCGCCAGTTGGTGGGCTTTTCTGATCGGGGGTTCTTTTCTGGCGATATTCTCACGAAAGAAACTGCTATTTTTTATCTTTTCCTTATTGCTAATTTTATTAGTCTATACTGATCAGGACACGATCGATCAGTTTATTTACCGTCAAAAATCTGGTATGACATTTGAAGAAATGCTATCCGGTCGAGCAAGGCTATGGGAGGATTATTGGTTTGCCTTCAAAGAAAAACCCTGGCTTGGGTTTGGTTTTGCCATGGCATCCCGGGAAGTCGGACAAATATATACAACCAACACACATAATTTTATTTTTGCGATTCTGGTTGGCTTGGGAGTTGCAGGATTCGCCGTATTTCTGATTTACCTCGTAAACTTTGTTTTGGAACTGATTGCAACTTTAAAAATCAAGGGCATGTCTGCCGTTGGTCTCTTTGCCGCTTTTATTGCCAGTTTTGTAAATGGAATGTCTTTTTCCTTCATCGGTGAGAGCTGGGTGCCTCCGACCTATGTCTTTGTTTGTCTTTTTGCACTTCATCTATATCAGTATCTTTATCATAGAAATTATACCCCATCTAATCCCATTTGAATCCGGATGAAAATCCTGCTGGTTCATAATTTTTACGGGTCCGCCGCACCCAGTGGCGAGAATACCGTTTATCAGGCGGAACGGGATCTGCTGGCCGGCTGCGGCCATGAAGTCTTGGATTTTACCCGACACAGCAACAAGATCAGAAGACAGAGAGTTCTTGGAATGATGCACGGGGCGCTGGCCGCCCCCTGGAATTTTGATGTCGTCAACAAGCTGCGGAAGTTGCTGGCGCAAAAACGGCCGGATGTCATGCATGTGCACAATACCTTTCCGCTTTTATCTCCGGCCGTTTTTCATGCGGCTGCCGGATATGAAACGGCCACGGTAATGACCCTGCACAACTATCGCCTGTTTTGCGCAGCAGGAATTCCCTTTAGAAACAATCGGACCTGCACGCAGTGTCTGGATCAAAGGAGCATGCATCCGGCGCTCCGATACGGTTGTTATCGTAATAGCCGGGTCGCGACGGCGGCGCCGGCGCTGATGATCGCACTGCACCGCAAACTGCAAACCTGGGAACGTAATGTAGATGCTTTTATCGCTCTGAGTAATTTTCAAAAAAAAAGGATGGCGGACGCCGGTCTGCCGGATAACGCAATTCAGGTTAAGCCCCACTTCTATGCAAATCCGCCGGATGCCATACCCTGGGAGCAGCGGGAGGAAAAAGTTGTTTTCATCGGGCGGCTGGGGGAAGAAAAAGGGGTGCAGGTGCTGTTGGAAGCATGGAAAGCCTGGGGAGCCGACGCACCATATTTGGATATCATCGGGAACGGCCCGCTCAGGAAAATGTTGTCAGCAGAGGCATTATGGGAAAGACTTGGTCGCAGGGTAATCTTTACAGGTCAGCTTTCCTTTGAAGAAACCCAGCGTCGCCTCTCCTGCGCTCGCCTGCTCATTTTGCCTACCCTCTGTTTTGAAGGCTTTCCCATGGCTGTACGCGAAGCCATGGCCTTGGGGGTGCCGGTGGCTGCATCGCGCATCGGTGCGCTTCCTGAGGTTGTGAAAGATGGAGTTGCCGGAACGCTATTTGAGGCTGGTAGTGCAAAGGATCTCTTGCTCAAAGTCCGCAACCTCTGGGCAGATCAGAACCGTCTGGCTAAGATGGGCGCTGCAGCTCGATATGAGTTCGAGGGAAAATACACCGCTGACGCTAATTATCAAATACTCATGAAGATATACGATGCGGCAATTCAGCGGAGGCGGGAAAGACAAATTCAGAAACGCTGATGCCCTCAAAATTACCCATTTCCGGTAATACCGAATTTGGGTAAAAATAGCTTTGGACTTGATGTCTGGATCAGAACATATTCTGGATTACACTTTGATATCATGTGGAATTGAATCCTGTATTCATAGGATTATCGGGTGGATTTTTGATGGCGGAGAGACCAAAACCCTTGTGTGTGCCAATCCTCATTCGCTGGTCCAAGCAAACAGAGATGAAGTTTTTCGGAGTGCGCTACAGGCTGCCGACATGATCGTTCCGGACGGCGCCGGAATTGTTCTGGCGTCCCGTATTCTGAATGGCCGTATCCGGAAGCGTGTTACAGGCAGCGATGTTTTCCGGGGGTTAAATGACGCCATGAATCAGCGAGGACAGGGGAGCTGTTTTTTTCTCGGATCGACTGAATGGACCCTATTACGGATATGTGAAAAGATGGCAAAGGATTATCCAAAAGTTAAAGTGGTCGGCACCTATTCACCGCCGTTTAAGTCTGAATTTACCAAAGAAGACAGTCGGCAGATGATAGCTGCCGTAAATACGGCCAGGCCGGATGTGCTCTGGGTAGGTATGACAGCCCCAAAGCAGGAAAAGTGGATATTTCAGAATAAAAAAAATCTGAATGTAAAATTCATTGCCGCAGTTGGCGCTGTGTTTGACTTCTATACGGGAAATGTGAAGCGGTCTCATCCGGTTTTTCAAAGGTTGGGGCTGGAGTGGCTGCCGCGCCTGCTGCGGCAGCCCGGGCGCCTCTGGGGAAGGACCATCGTTTCCGCCCCGGTCTTTATCTATCTGATCTTCAAACAAAGGTTGTTTCTAAATAAAGTTTCTCATCTCCGATAACGACGAATTTGTATCCTTTATCCGTTCGAACCATGAACAAAATCATTTTTGCAAAAAACATCCGGCCGTGGAAATCCTAAAATTCAACTAAAATGCCATGACAACCGTTTTAATAATCTTTACCATTGCTCTGATTTTATCCCTCCTGCTGACGCCTCTGGTCAAGATCTTCGGGATAAAAGCCGACGCGCTGGACAGGCCGGGTGAAAGAAAAGTCCATACCCGGCCGATTCCGCGAACCGGAGGGCTGGCGATCTTCTTATCGGCCCTGGCTGCATTGTTTCTGGGGAGCCTTCTGGGAACCAGTGTTTCCAACCTGATTGTCTCTGACCGCCAAATGCTCCTGATGATGGCCGGCGGAGGCGTTTGTTTCGGCATCGGCATCATCGATGACTTTTGGGGGGTCAGGCCTTCTTTAAAATTGCTGTTTCAGATTATCGGCGCCAGCCTTGCCTTTTACGGCGGGGTAAGATTTTCCCAGTTTCAGGTATTTGGCGTTTTGGTCAGATTCGGTCCCTGGGACTATTTCATGACGGTTTTCTGGTTCGTACTTTTCATCAACGCCGTAAACCTGGTGGATGGGTTGGACGGTCTGGCCGGCGGAATCGTCGTATTTGCTGCTACGGCGATGGTGTTCCTGTCGGTTGTCCGCGAAGACTTTTTAACTGCGCTGCTTTTCGCGGCACTGGGGGGGAGCGTCCTGGGCTTTCTGCGGTATAATTTTAACCCGGCTTCCATCTTTCTGGGAGACGGGGGAAGTTATTTTCTGGGTTATGCCGTTGCGGGGCTCTCCATCATGGGATCGGTCAAAAGCCAGGTGGGCGCGGTTATGATGATTCCCCTTCTGGCCCTGGGCGTTCCGATTTTCGACACCATCCTGGCACCTTTGCGCCGTTTTGTTCGCGGCCGGGAAATGTTTTCACCGGACAGCGGTCACATCCATCACCGCCTGCTGGGTATGGGGCTGACGACCAAACGGGCGGTGCTGATCATTTATTCCATCACCTTGGGCCTGTGCCTCATTGCGGTTTTACTGGTCAATATCCGCGATGAACGCGCCGGACTCTTTCTGATTGTTTTAGGCGCCTGCGCCGTCATATTCATACGCAAGCTGGGTTATTTTGAGTACTTCGCCACCGACAAGATATACGGCTGGTTCAGGGACCTCACCGATGAAGCCGGATTCAGTCATGAACGCCGGACTTTTTTAAGTATCCAGATCGACATCGGCAATTCAAAGAGCATGCAGGAAATGTGGGACAAAGTGAGTCGGGCACTGAAGTTGCTGGATTTTGATTTCGCCGCGCTTTATTTAAATAGGTTACGAAGCGACCAACCCAGTACCAACGGTGGCGGCTGTTTTATTGAACGCAGGAAAACACCGCCATCCATGTCCGGCGTCAGCATGCGGAAAGAGCCGCCGGACTGGGTGTGCTCTTTGAAACCCATCAAGGATGCTACCCTGGTATGCAGCCGATGCCTGTTCCGGCTGGAGATGCAATTATTCGTCAGGGACAGCAGCAACTATGGAACCCTGCTGCTGATAAAGGATCTTGAACGCAGCGCCATGGATAATTTTACCTTAAAGCGGATTGAAAGCCTGCGCCGCTCCATGATAGGTGCGTTGGACCGTCTGGAGAAAGAGGGGAACCTGGGGGGTTTCCGAAAAACCGGCCATCGGGTCATCCCGGCCGCGCCGGTAAAACCTGTCAAAAATGAGTGAACCGCAGTCCCCAGAGTAAAAGCATGATTCTGGTTAAAAAGATTTTTAAATTCTCCCTTTACCCGGCTTCGGCCGTCGTTCTCCTGCTGCTGATCGAAGGCATCTATTTTTATCGCATCATTCAGCGGGAGACAGCCGTCACTAAAGCGGATGCCATCGTCGTCTTTAACGGTTTCAGGGAAAGGGTGGAAGCCGGTTATCAACTGGCCGGCCAGGGGTATGCTCCCAACCTGGTGGTTTCTCCGGCCGATTCTCACCATCTGGCAACTTATCAGGGCCGGTACGGGCTACCGCAGTCGGCAACCGTCATCCGGGAAGACAAGGCCAGGACCACTTTTGAAAACGCGTTTTATACCGGTGAGATCATCCGGAAGAACGGGTTCCGGTCAATCATCCTGGTGACCTCTCTGTATCATCTTCCCCGCGCCCTGTTTTTATGCAAGTTGCAGCTGTTGGGCCGGGGGGTCCTGGTGCAGTTTTACTCTCCACCGGCTGATCGCAGTAAACTGTGGATTACATCCGCCGGCCGCAGACTGATTCACAAGGAGATGATTCAATTCTGGGGGAGCCTTTCCGAGTTTTTGTATTGCAAGGCGGCCGGCGGCGTGCCGGAAAAAAGTTTGAAGGATTTCAGACTGGTGAAGTGGGTAAGGTCATTATTTTCGATATAAATAAAAACCGGACAATGATAAAATCGAACAGCAGAACGGATCGGATCCTGTTTGCCGGGATCATCGGCCTCCTGGTCTTCGCGCCGATCTTTTTCGGCTCCGTGCACGTGTGGGCGTATACCGTGGTGCAGGTGGGGGTGTTCGCCCTGCTGGCCCTGTGGGTACTGGACCGGTTCATCTTTTCCAGAAGCGAAACCGTGGCATGGGTCAGAACCCCGGCCAACCTGTTTCTGATCCTTTTGGTAGGTTGGATCGGCCTGCAGCTAATTCCCCTGCCGCCCGCCTGGGCGGCTTTTTTATCCCCCCGAATGGCTGCCGACAAACGGCTGCTTCAGGAAGTCCTGTCCCGGGCCGGCGCCGAAGCAGGAAGCTGGATGACCCTGGCCTATTTCAGGCACCCGGTGGTGATCCAGGGACTTAAATTAATATCCTACCTGGGGATGTTTTTCCTGGTGCTCAACACGGTCCGCTCCCAAAGGCGGATGGACATCCTGATTTATATCCTTATCTTCATGGGGTTGTTTGAAGCCCTCTACGGTATCTACCAACTCTTCAGCGACACCCCCCGGATATTGTGGTGGGAACAACGCGGGACGGCGGCCGGCAGGGCCGGCGGCACCTATATCAGCGCCAATCACTTTGCCGGGTACCTTGAGATGGCGATCCCGCTGCTTTTCGGGTTCATGATCGCCCAGCGCCGCCGCCACAGCCGGGTCGTGTCCGGACTGGGCGGCCCCCGGGCGGGCCTGCAGCGCCTGGTGGGGTTGTTCGCCCCCGAATCAGCCAACCCCCGGATGATTTTTTTCTTTTTTTCCTCCATCGTCATGGCCTTGGCGCTCCTTCTGTCGGGTTCCCGGGGAGGCATCCTGGCCATGGGGGCGGCCATGCTGGGGATTGCCGCCGTCTTTTTCAGCAAAAGCGGGTATCGAAAGTACGGCGGCCTGGCCATCGGTTTCTGCATCCTGACCTTTTCCTACGGGGTGCATATCGGCATCGAAAATACCTTGAAAAGATTCGAAGAAGTGGAACACCTGGAGGCGCGCCTGTTTACCACCCGGACTGTTGTGCCCATGGTGGGCGCTTACAAGGCTGCCGGGGTGGGGTGGGGCAACTTCCGGCATGTCTATCCGCGTTTTTCCCCGGACCAATTTAACCGGGTCTCCTCCAGCGGCCATGCCCACAACGACTGGATCGAGGCCCTGAGCGAGGTGGGGCTGGCGGGCGGTTTTCTGATCGCAGCTGCCTTTATTCTCTACCTTTACAAGATGATCCGGGTGTGGCGCAACCGTCACGATCTCCATGCCCTGGGGGTGGGGGCCGGAGTGATGGCCGGGCTCCTGGCTCTCGCGTTTCACAGCTATTTCGATCTGAATATGCACATCCCGGCCAACCCCCTGACCTTGGCGGCGGTGCTGGCCCTGGGGTATGCCGCCCTGCACCGCGAGGGGCGCGGCTTTAAAGAGCGCTTTTTTTACCGCACCCGGGAAATCCCTCTGACCCCCTGGCGGCGCCATGTCGCCGCGGGCGTGCTGCTGTTTCTTCTGGCGCTTGGGGTACTTATGAGCGTCCGCCACTTCCGGGCCGAAATCATGGCCCCCACCGAGTGGAACTCCACCCTGAACCTGAACTGGAATCCCCGGCTTATCGAGGTGGAGCAGGCCATCGCGATGAACCCGGCCAATGCCGAATACCATTTCAAGAAGGCCGGCCTTTACATGCGGGCCAAATCCGCCCATGAAATGGAGCGGCGCGCATACAATGATGCTGCCATTGGAGCACTGGAAACGGCGGTGCGGCTGAATCCGGCCAACGAATTTTACTGGTACGAACTGGCTCAGCGCTATTCCCTGCGCAGCTACGCCCCCTTCGATTATGTCCAGCGCTGGCTCCCTCTGGCGGAAGTCTGTTTCGACCAGGCCGTCGGCAGCGCCCCCAACAACCCCGACATCCTCTTTAATGCGGCCTGGTACTGGGTCTGGCGTGCCGGCATGCTCCCGGATAAATCCGATGAGGGAAATTCATCCCCTGCCGGCGGCATCCGGACTAGAAGAGAAGGCATCCGCAAGTTCCAGGAACTGTTCCAACGCTCGCTGACGCTCGATCCGAGGCTCCGGCGGCAGGCCGTGGAGCGGGTGTGGGAGTATCACCCGGATGATGCCGTGGTCCACGGAATCGTGCCGGCGGATGACGAGAAACTCAGAAGCGAGGTGTTGAAGCAGATAATTCAGAAGTAGGGAGGCGGCGCGGAGCATACGGCTGTAGGGGATATGTCATCTCCCGGATCGGTTGATCATCCGGAGAATGTCAAGGGGTAAGGAGGCAGGGGTCAAGTGAACTGCCGGAACCCTTATCCCGACTAAAGCGGCAGGAACCCGGATGAAATCGCACATTGTCAAATGACTCTCTTTGAGGGTGGCGGTTGTAAGAAAAATACAATAATATTAATGCTTGACAAAGCCTGAAGGGTGTTATTAGGAATACCTATTGATTTAAGTTTTTTCTTGCAGCCTTTCTAATACGTTCTATAAATTACATATAACTGTTTTTGTTGTTGTTTTAAAAAGTATCGTCAATCTTTTTACAAATTTTTCCAATTTTCAAAAATATGGAGAATAACCATGAAAGTTCAAAGACAATTGATATGCGTTTTTCTGTTACTTTTTGCGGGGAGTTTTGTCCTGATTCCCCGGGCGGATGCCGCCGCGCCGATTGCAAAAATTTCCGCATTCGACGGCGAGGTCTCAATCCTTTCGGATTATAAGATCATAAAGGTTACTCAGACGGGCCAGCCTCTCAAACAGGGCGACCGGGTCCAGGTCAAGCAGGGCTTTGCCACGGTGACTTTTAACGACGGCGCTGCGTTGAACGTGAACCCCTATTCCAGTACGATGATCCAGCAGCAGGAGGAAGAGAGCGGCTTCTGGATTTTCAAGACTAAAAAAATGGTGCGTCGGATTACCTGCTTTGTGGGGAAATTGAAATTCAAAAGCGGCGGTTCCGTTAAGGACAACTACCTGCAGACCCCCACGGCGGTTGCCGGCCTGCGGGGCAGCGAAGCCGAAATCGGATATGACAATGCCAACAACTACCTGAACATGATCTCCGGGGAGCTTGCGGCTACATACGGCGCCTTTATCCAAGGATTTTTTGACAACCCGGGGGTGGACGCCGCCGCCAAGAACCAGGTTTTCCAGGCATTGGAAGATGCCAGGAATGCAGCTGAAACCGGGACCCAGCAGGCCGCCCAGTTGGCAGCGCTCCAGGCGATCCAGGCCGCCGCCCAGGAATTGGTCAACAACCCCGACCCGGCTGTCGCAGCGGAAGCCGCGCAGGTTGTTGAACAGACCCAGCAGCAGATCGAGAATGTCCAGGCCGGCATCGCACCTGCGGATACCACCGAACCGGCGCCCACGGTTCCGGACACGATCCCGACAACGACGACCACAACCACGACCACAACCACAACGACGTCGACAACGACGACGGTTTACACAAATTAACATCAGGGAGGACCGCTGTTCGGGTCCTCCCCGACCTTTTATCAAAAATATAATCTTAAAACGATGATAGATGAGGTGTGAAAATGACCGGAATCAAATGTCATAAAGGACGCGTTGGAATTCTGGCGTTTCTGCTTGTCCTGTTTTTCAGCCTGCAGGCGGCGTCAGCCTTGGCCCAGGGGAATATCCGCTTCGGCCGGACCCGGGTCGACCTGGGTTTGAAATACGAGTTGAGATATGACGACAATATCTTTTATGAAAACGTCAATGAGGAAGAAGATTTCATTCACATTGTGACCCCCAGCATCGGCTTTGCCTACACCGGCAGCACTCCCGATAATTATTTCAAGGCCGGCTACTTGGTGGACTTGGCGGCCTATTCGGATTTCAGCGACAACAACTACCAGAGCCACCATCCGTACCTGGACCTGAGCCTGAAAACGGCGCCGGGGTTCTATTTTAAATTCTCCGACAAGTTCCTGTACACCCAGGATCCCCACGGATCGATCACCCAGTACAACCTGGGCGTCAAGACCAAGCGGATGGACAATATGGCCGATGTGACCCTGGGATATGAATTCTTCAACCGGTTTTCCGTCGAGGCCCTTTACCGGAATTATTTCATCGACTACGAACTGAGAGAAGATGAATGGCAAAACCGCATGGACAACCGCTTCGGCAGCGCCTTTTATTATCATTATTCCCCCAAGACCCATTTCCTGGTGGAATATCGCTATACCCAGGCCGAATACGACAAACAGAACGACGGCATCTTCGACGTTCTGAGGGGTATGAACTGGAGTTCCAGTACGTCCCAGGATTACATTAAGAATGACATTTTAGTCGGTGCAAGGTTTAACCCTGGCGGCAAGCTGGGGGGCGCCGTCAAGTTCGGCTGGGGCAACAAGGACTATGACAACAAGTTTGATGTTACCGGAAGCCCATACAGGGACACGGACGGCTGGATTTCAGAAACAGCCGTCTTCTGGCAGGTCCTGGCCCGGACCCAGTGGACCGTGGAACTGGGTCGCTCCTTTGAAGGCTCGCCGGATGCCGATGCCGCCGGCTATATCGATACGTATTTTAAACTCTTCCTGCGCCAGGGGATGGCCAACCGCCTGACCGGCATCTTGGGCTTTGGGTACAATAACAATGACTACGAGAATGAAGTCGCCGGACGCGCCAAAAAGGAGTTTGACATTTACGGCGTGACCGCCGGCCTTGAATATGAAATTCAAAAGTGGCTGACCACCGGCCTGCAATGGGAGTACAAGACCAAGGATGCCAGCGACATTTCCTACGCCACTCAGGAATATGATAAGAATGTGGTGAAATTCGTGATCGACAGCAAGTTTTAATTCCGCTTCCTTAGATCGAACCGAAGAACGTTAAAAGGGAGAGTGAAAACTCTCCCTTTTTTTTGTATTTTTCCTTGCTTTTTCAGATTGATAACGGTAAAAATTCATTTTACGATGCTTATAAAAAATAGGGTATCTGCATGAGCTTGATGAAACATTTCGTTGTAATTTTGTTTGCCACGGCGTTTATGTACGGTTGCAACACCAGCGGGGAAGTGGTGCAGGTGACCAGGGTTTCCGAAGGGGATTTAAAGGGGATCGGCGAAGAAAACATGGCCCGGTTGGGGCAGATTATGGAGGCCCGGAAAAAGGACCAACCCTCCGATGGCATCGACCAAGTTCTGGAGAAGACGCCCCACTATACGCTGGACCAGTACCTGAAATTGAATCCGGAAGCCAACAATCCCGACGCCCAGGATTACCGGGTGGGGGGCTACGATGTGATCGATATCAACGTGTATGAAGAGGCGGATCTTTCGCGCAAGGACGTGCGCATCAGCGCCGACGGCTACATTTCCTTTCCCCTGGTGGGTCGTTTGAAGGTGGAAGGACTCAATACGTCGGAAATTGAAAAATTGATATCTGCTAAACTGGCTGAAGGGCAGTATCTGCTGGATGCCCATGTTTCCGTGACTGTGATGGATTATAACAGTAAGCAGTTCATGGTGATGGGGGCGGTGAAGGAACCCGGATCCTATCCCCTCAAGGCCACGGAGAGGGTTCTGGATGCTATTTCCCGGGCAGGGGGGATCGTTTTTGACAATGTCGGCAAGCATGTCATGATTATCCGCACATCCGATTTGAATGCCGGCAACGAAAAAAAAGCGGTGGTCCGCATGGATGTCGACGGCCTGCTCAAGGGCGGCGCCCAGTTTCTGCTCCAGGACAAAGACCTGGTGTACGTCCCCAAGGCCGAGCACTTTTATATCATCGGCCAGGTCACGACCCCGGGCTCTTACCTGTATCAGCAGGAGAACATCACCCTGGTGGAAGCCATCAGCATGGCCGGCGGGTTTACCCCGATTGCCTCCCGCAACAAGACCCGGATCGTACGGGTGGAAGACGGGGTTGAAAAAATTATCCAGGTGCAGGTGGACGCCATCACCAAGTCCGGCAAAAAAGCCCAGGATGTCAAAATCCTGCCAGGGGATGTGATCGTGGTGCCGGAGAGTTTTTTTTAAAATAGGCTGAAGGTATTAGGCTGAAGGCTGAAAATAGGGATCAGGTGCCAGGGATCAGGTGGAAGGTGGTAGGGGTCGGAGGTTAGGGGTCAGGTTCCGGGCCGCGACAAATAACAGGCAATGGGCGCCCGGTGACGGGGGTTAAGCAAGCAGCAAAAACGGTGATGGAAACAAACAGAGAAGAACGGATCGACCTGCGCGATTATATGCGGGTGATTGTCAAGCGGCGCTGGACGATTATCAGTATATTTGCCTTGGTGGTGTTAGCGGCAGCGGTCTATACCTTCAGCGCCATTCCGATCTATCAGGCCACGGCGCGGATTGTGATCGAGAAGGAAAACCCCAACCTGGTCTCCATTCAGGAAGTCATGGCGGTGGATGCCACCGGTTCCGACTATTACCAGACCCAATACAAGATCATCGAAAGCCGGGCCGTGGCCCGGGAAGTGGTCCAGCGGCTCAATCTGCAAAACACCCCGGAGTTTTTCCCGGAACCCGGGGACGACGTAATTTCCAACATCAAGGCCTGGGTGAATACGACGCTGACGTCCTGGAAGGACTGGATTAATGCCCTTATCAAAACCGGCCCAGCGCCTGCCGATCCGGAGGCATACGAGCTTTCCCCGGATTTTAAACTGGTCAACGCCTTTATTGACCGCGTCAAAGTGGAACCGATCCGCAACAGCCGGCTGGTGGATATCCGCGTTGCGGCGATGGATCCCAAGATGGCCGCCAGGATGGCCAATGAACTGGTGCGAGCCTACATCGACCAGAACCTTGAAAGCAAACTGGCGGCGGCCAAGGATGCCGTCCAGTGGCTGGGAGACCGCATTCAGGAAGAACGCCGCAAGGTGGAGGCGGCCGAAGGCGCACTGCTGACCTACAAGGAAAAGTTTCAGATCATCACCGATTTTTCCAGCGACGCCGAAAAGATTACGGCCCAGAAGCTGGCCCAGCTCAACTCCCAGGTGGTGGATGCGGAATCCGCCCGGGTGGAGGCCGAAACCCGCTACAAACAGGCCATGGCCCTGGACGATACTCCCGACATGCTCGATTCCATACCGGAAGTCCTTAAAAATGAACTGGTCCAGGAAATCAAAAAGATGGAGGTCAACCTCTACAACCGCATGTCCGAGCTTTCCAAAAAATACGGCAAGCGCCACCCCCAGATGCTGGCCATCGAGTCGGAGCTGGAAGATCTGCAAAAGCGCAAAGTCCAGGAGGTCAAGCGCGTGATCAATTCCCTGCGCAACCAGTTCCGGCTGGCGGTTGCCAAGGAGGAAAGTCTGAAAAAAGCCCTGGAGAAGCAGAAAAACGAAAGCCTGGAAATGAACAAAAAGGCGGTCCAGTACGGTGTGCTCCAGCGTCAGGCCGAAAGCGCCCGGCAGATGTATGAAATGCTGATCAAGCGCTTTAAAGAGACCTCCCTGACCGAAGAGATGAAAACCGGTAATATCCGGGTCGTGGACCGGGCTGAAACGCCCATCCATCCGGTCAAGCCCAGAAAAAAGTTAAACCTCCTGCTGGCCCTGGTGGTGGGGTTGACCCTGGGGATCGGGCTGGCCTTTTTCCTGGAATACCTGGACAACACCATCAAACTGCCGGATGAAGTGCGCGATTACCTGAAGATCCCTTACCTCGGTCCGATACCGGCCTATGCCAAAGACGGAAGCCGGGACGGTTTCTCGGGAGATCTGGTGGCGCTGCATGCACCCAAGTCCACCGCCAGCGAATCGTTTCGCGGCATTCGCACCGGCGTGCTCTTTTCTTCGGCCGACAAGTCGCCCCAGGTGATCCTGGTGTCCAGTTCCGGACCCGGCGAAGGCAAAACCGTGTGCGCTTCCAACCTGGCCGTGACCATGGCCCAGGCCGGTACCCGGGTGGTTCTGCTGGACTGCGACATGCGGCGGCCGCGGCAGCACAAGCTGTTCAACATCAGCCGCGAAGTGGGAGTGTCCAATGTCCTGGTGGGCTCCAACACCCTGGCGGAGGCGCTGGTGGCCGATGTCATTCCGAACCTGGACGTGATTCCCTGCGGGCCGATACCCCCCAATCCTTCTGAAATCATCGGTTCCAACAAGATGAAGGATCTGATTGCAGCCCTGCGCAAAGACTATGCCCGCATCATTATCGACTCGCCTCCGGTTACGGCCGTGACCGACTCGGTGGTGCTGGCTCAGGCCGCCGACGGCGTGATCGTGGTGATCCGGGCCGGCGACACCCCGCGGCAGATCGTCTTAGGCGGCATCTTTCATTTAAAAGCCCTGAACGCCCCGATCCTGGGGGCGATTTTAAACGGGGTCAGGACCGGTAAAGACAGCTACTATTACTACCAATACTACTATTATTACTATGGTGAAGACGGCGACCGCAGAAAACGGTTCAAGTCGGAATGATTGACCTGCACTGCCATATTCTGCCGGGAGTCGACGACGGCCCGGCCGATGTGTCGGAAAGCATCGAAATGGCACGCCGGGCCGTTGCCGACGGTATCCGCACGGTGGTGGCTACGCCCCACTGCCTCAACGATGTTTATTACAACCCGACCGGGAAAGTGATCGAGCAGGTCAGGAATCTGAGCGATGTTCTTAAAACCGAGGGACTGAACCTGGATATCCGTCCGGGTTCGGATGCCCGTATTTGCAGCCGTATGGCGGAGCGGATTGCGGCCGAAGAAGCGGCCACGATCAACCTGAACGGACGTTATATCCTGGCCGAATTCCCCTCCCAGGTGATTCCGACCGAGTCCCGCAACGAACTCTTCGGGCTTAAACTCAACAACATTACCCCGATTATCACACATCCGGAAAGAAACCTGGTATTCCAGCATCGGCTCGATTTTCTTTACAGTCTGGTGGAAATGGGATCTCTGGTTCAGATTACGGCCATGAGTATTACCGGCGAAATGGGGGAGGCGGCCATGGAGTGCGCCCATGCACTTTTAAAAAGACGGCTGGTCCATGTGATTGCTTCCGACGCCCATTCATCCCGGCACCGTCCGCCGCTTCTCTCCCATGCTGTTGAAGCCGCCGCTTATGTCCTTGGCGATGAAAAGGCTGCCCGGGCAATGGTGACCGAATGGCCGGCCGCCATTCTGGCCGGTGAATCCTTTGCGGCGCCAGAGCCGCGGCGCAGCATCCAGCGCAAGTGGTGGAAGATATGGTGATAGAATAGACCCTGAAGGGGAATAGTCTGAAGGCTGAAGGTCATTTGTTAGTGGTTCGTGGTCCATGGTCAATCGCTCCCCGGCGTGCAACGGACAACAAACAACGGACACTATGCAGCTGAGATTTGAATGGAAAATATGAAAAACAAGTGGCCGGACCCCATATCGATTGTGATTCCGGCGTATAATGAAGCCGGACGCATTCTCCCTTCTCTGAAAACCTTGGGAGCTTTCTGCCGCGACCGGTTTCCCGATTTTGAAATCATCTGTGTGGACGACGGCAGCAGCGACGGCACCTGGGAATTAATTTCCGGCCTGGACGACATGCCTTTTGTAAAACCGCTGCGACTGTCCGGAAACCGTGGCAAGGGATTTGCGGTCGGGGAGGGTGTGCGGCATGCCGCCGGATGGTTTCTTTTTTTTACGGATGCCGATTTGCCCTACAGCCTGGAAGCCCTGGATACGGCCATGCATGCGTTTTATCAGGAAGAATGCGATATGGCTGCCGGCGTGCGCGAACTTTCGGACCCCCGGGGTCATCTGAATATCGGCCAGGCCCGCAGCGTGGCCAGCCGGGTGTTTTCCGGTCTGGTGGCGCGTCTTTTTAAACTGGAGGTTCGGGACACCCAGTGCGGCTTTAAAGGGTTCAGTCTTGGGGCCGCTCAAAAAATATTTCCCCGGCTGACGGTGCGCGGCTACGCTTTCGATGTGGAAGTCTTTATCCTGGCGCAGCGCCTGGGACTTAAAATCTGCCGGATACCGGTAACCCTTGTGGAGCAGGCCGGCTCCAAGATCAGCCTCACAAGGGATCCGCTTATCATGCTGTACGATCTGGTCCGCCTGGCGATAAAAGAAAAGATGCTGATGGTGAATAGGCTGAAGGCTGAAGATAGATAGGCTGAAGGCTGAAGTGATATGAAATCGTTCATCCACAGAAACGAAAATCTGGTCGACGCATTGCTGCTGACTGGCATCGCGGGGTTTCTGGCGGTTTATTTTGATATTCGCTTCCTGTTTATTGACACGGTGGTTACCGGCGGGGACACGGCCAGCTGGCAGGCGGTGGCCCAGCACCTGGCCCGGGAACTGCTCCCCCAAGGCCGGCTGACCGGCTGGGATATGGGAAACTTCTGCGGCTATCCCAATTTCAGCTTTTATTTCCTTCCGCCCTTTCTTCTGGCGGCGCTTCCCGCCATGCTCTTTAAGATCCCCCTGACCATTGCCCTGAAATGGGCCATTATGAGCGGCGTCTATCTTTTTCCGCTGGCCGTATACGGGGGGCTGCGCCGGATGCAGTATCGTTTTCCGGTTCCGGTGATGGGCGCCGGCGGTGCGCTCCTGATCCTTTTCAATGAAGCCTATACCATGTTCGGCGGAAACGCCCTGAGCACCTTTGCCGGCGAATTCTGCTATATGTTCGCCTTTGCGATGCTGGCGTATTTTATCGGCTCCTATCATGCCGGCGAAAAAAAACAGACCCGGGCAACGGGAAACGGCATCCTGCTAGGGCTGATCGGGCTGTCGCACCTGTTTGTTTTCCTGCCCGCCGTGATCATTCCGGCGACGGTTTTTTTAATCACCGGCCGGATCCGCTATCCCCTCAAGGTCGGGTTGACGGCAGCCGCCCTGATGGCGTTCTGGCTGCTGCCGCTGATGAGCTTTCGGCATCCCTATACGACCCCGGTGTACATGATCTGGCAGGAATTCGTGACCCCGCGCCATGTCATGGCCGGGGTGCTTATGATCGTTCTGCTGATCGGCCTGCGCCTGGCCTTGATGGGCCTGCGCCGGGATGAAAAAAACGCATTTTCATCTGCCGTCGCGGTCCCCCTTGTTTTCGCCCTGGGCGCTCTGGCCCTGGTCTATCTGACAGGTAAATACCTGACCCTGGGCGCCGGTCTCTTCTATAACCGCACGGCAATTCCGGATTACGGCGGTTCGCCCATCCTGATCCGGGAAGCGGCCCGGCAGATTGACGCTTATATCCCGCTCTTGGCGGCTGCCGCCGGACTGGCAGTTGCTTTTTTCGGCCTGAAAGCCTGCCGTTCAGGGTGGAAAGAGCGTCAAGATTTTATGCGCCGGGCGGGATCGACGGCGCTGCTCCTGGCGACACTTGGGGGGGCCTGGGGATTTTATACGGTCGTTGCCCGATCGGTGGCGGACGAATCCATCCGGAGTTTTTTTCTGGACGGATGGGTGCGCCGGCTGGTTGTGACAGCCGTCGGGGGGGCGGTGGCGGCGGTGTTGTATTTTTCCGAACGCTTCCGGGGCCGTCTCTTCCGGGCCGCCGCTACAGCCGCCGACGAACGTTTCAGTCTGTGGCTGGCGCTGGCGGCGGGGTCCCTCAGCCTCTATTTCAGCGCTCATTTCCTAAAAGTTCCGGACATCCGCTTTCTGCCGCCGGTTCTCTACGCTCTGATGGTTATTCTGATTGCCGAAACGCCGGCTCCGTTTTTAAACGACAGCCGGATGGCGGTTAAAGCGCTCGTCGCCCTGACGTTGGTTTTCCTGGCGGTTGTGGCGGCGCTATTCGGTTCCCAAAAGGCCGGTGCGTGGTTTCGTTACAACAACCGGGGGTATGAACTGGCTGACGGTTATGAAGATTTTAAAGCGCTAAACCGGTATCTGCGGACATCTTATCCGGACTGCGATCCCCTCAACGCGCCCCGGGTGGCCTATGAAAAATGCAATTTGTACGGACCGTACGGCGGCGACCGGGCCTTTGAGTCGCTGCCGTATTTTTCAGGACGCCAGACCCTGGAGGGTATTCATTATGCCGGGTCCCTGGCATCCCGCAGCATCGCTTTTCTGCAGACTGAATTTTCGCAGGATATCAAAACACCCGCATCGCTGATTCTTTCCAGGATCAATCCGGCCGTCCTGCCGGCCCATTTCGATCTTTACAATATTTCGCAGGTTGTGGTAATGACGAAAAAGGTCAGTCAGGCGCTTTCGGCTTCAGAGCATTTTATCGAGGAAGCGGTTTTCGGACCGATAAAACTCTTTCGCTATACCGGCAGCCGGGAGCGTTACGTGGATGTTCCGGCAGTGCGCCCGGCGCTTTACAAAGGCAACCGCTGGGCCGATGATTTTTTCAGTCAGTTCAAAGTCCCGGACACGGCGGATGTGCTGCTGACGCCCCAGGAATACGTTACGGACGGGGACGACCGCGCGGCTTTCAGCAGCCTGATCGATTCATTCCGCGATTTGGAGCCGCTTCGTCTCAACCGGCTGGACCGCGAGGGGCTCCGGATCGAGACCCGCCTGGCGCACCATGAAATTCGGTTTAAGACCAACCGGGTGGGGCTGCCGCATTTAATCAAGGTTTCCTACTTTCCCAACTGGAAAGTGCGGGGAGCCCGGGGGGTTTACCCGGCAAGCCCCCATTTCATGCTGGTCATTCCGCGTGAGTCCGAAGTGGTCCTGACCTATGGTAGGACCGGCTGGGACATTGCCGGGATTGCGATTACCGGGGGGTGGCTGCTGCTGCTGCTGGGGGCTGCAATCTGCCGTTTGAGGGGATGGATGCCGCCCGGCCTCGGCGGAATTTTTCAGCGGCCTTTCAGCCGGTTTGAAAGTAGTTTAGAACGCAGGCGCCGATGGCTTGCGGGAATTGTGATCGTCGTTGCCGTCGCAATCGCTCTTGCCGGCGCCGTTTTGCGCAACCGGCCCATTCGGGTCTACGAAGCCGGTTACCGGGCTTTTCAGGAAGGGATGGCCCTGGCCGCGCAAAAACGGACGGAAGCGGCCCTGCGGCGGTTTCAACGGGGCATCGACATCATGGCGCCGCTGCTGGACCGGCGGGCCCGGCTGGATCATCGCGATGTGATCCATGCGATGATTGCCACGGCCATGTGCCATGAAAACATGGGTAACCTTGAACAGGCCGCATCCTGGTACGGGCGGATAAGCGCTGAATATCCTTTCAGCCGTTTTGTGGGGGAGAGCCATGTCCGGAGGGGCCGGATTTGCCGGCAGCAGGCGGCGCCGCTCCTGGAAAAAGCCGGCAGCGAGCATGCGGCCGCAGGACAACGGTTTTTTTACGCGGGGGCGGAACGGATCCGTCATAGCCTGGCCCATTATGCCATGGCCCTTCAAAAAGACCCGTATTCTCCCTGGGTGGGCTATGTCCGGCAGGACCTGGCCCACCTCCGGCAGTACCTGCTGGATGCGGACAGGTCCCTGTTTTCAGGTCGGGACGATAGCGACGAACGCAACCGGATGGAATCGATAAAAGCCGAGTTGGAGCAAATTTTCCAGCAGTTAAAATGACGATATTCCGAACAGGATTCCATATGAAACCATACCTCCGAAAACACCGCAAACCGCTGCTCATAAGCATGTCCCTGGCGGGGATGTTCACCCTCCTGGTCCTGCTGAAGGCGACGTTTATATTTGATTTTATTGAGCGGGAAAGCATTGACCGGCGCTTTACCCTGCGCGGCGTTGCTGAGCCGAGCGGCCAGGTGGTCATCGCCTTTGTCGGGGAAGAAAGCATCAGGAAGCTGGGCCGCTGGCCATGGTCGCGTCGGGTGATCGCAGATCTGATCCAAACCCTGAATGACTACGGTGTCCGTGTGATCGGGTTCGATGTTCTCTTTATCGATCCTGAAATATCCCCCGATCTTGCGAAATTAAAGGCGCTTTCGGATTCATTTACGGCACGGGGACTGCTGACTGAAGCGCCCGCCCAGCAGGCCTATTTTAAAGAATTGCTAAGCGCCCGGGAGGCGGCCGACAATGATGCCCGCATGGCGGCAGCCATGGCCGAGGGGGGGGACGTGGTCCTGAGTATGGCATTTTTACCGGGGCCTAAAAAGACCGAATCCATCCCGAAATTTATGGAAAAAGCGGCCTTTGTCACCTTCAGCAATCAGCGCGAGATTAAAAATTTTTATCCGCCGGTGTTCAATGACCGTGCCATGCCGGTGCCGGTCCTGGCGGAGGCTGCAAAAAACATGGGGTTTCTGAATTCGGAACCGGACCCCGACGGCGCCCTGCGCCACGAAATGATGACGATCAACCATAACGGGCTCATTTTCGCGCCGCTGGGGCTGCGGGTGGCCCAGATTTATCTGGGTCTCGACAACCATGAGTTGAATCTTTATTTTAACGAAAAGATCACCCTGGGGGGGCGGGAAATTCCGATCGACAACCAGGGCCAGTCTCTGATCAACTACTATGGCCCCAGCTCTACCATCCCCAGTTATTCCATTGTGGATATTTTAGAACGAAAAGTCCCATTGGAAAATCTTAAGGACAAGGTCGTTATCGTGGGCGGTGCGGCGGTCGGTATGGCGGATTTATGGCCCAATCCTTTCACACCAACTTTTTTTGGTGTTGAAAAGCAGGCAACTGTGGTCGATAACATTCTGCAGAATAATTTTTTGCGGCAGCCTCGCGCAATGAAAACCGTCACCATTGCACTGGTGCTGTTTTTTGGTTTATTGATGGGCCTGGTGCTTCCCGGTCTGCGGACGCTCTGGAGCATCCCTTTCAGCCTGGGCTGCTTTATCCTGCTTGTGGGGCTGGTCCAATTCGTATTCGTGCAGTATCGGGTTCTGCTCAATTTCAGCCTGCCGGCCTTGCAGATCCTTCTGGCCTATGCCGCTATTTCAGCCTACCGCTATTTTGCAGAAGAACGCGACAAGCGCTTTCTGCAGGCGACTTTTTCCACCTATCTGGCTCCGGAGCTCATCGACGAGATGTACAACAAGCGTGAATTTCCCCGGCTGGGGGGCGAAGCCCGAAATATTACCGCCTATTTTACGGATATCGAGGGGTTTTCATCTTTTTCGGAAAAGCTGACGGCCGTGCAATTGGTGGAACTGCTGAATGAATACCTGACGGAAATGACCGACATCCTCATCCAGGAAAAGGGCTGCCTGGACAAATATGAGGGGGATGCCGTTGTCGCCTTTTTCGGTGCGCCGATGCATCTGCCGGACCACCCCATCAGGGCCTGCCGGACGGCGGTGCGCATGCAGCGCAGGCTGGCCGACTTGCGCGAGAAATGGCGCTCTGAGCGGGTGGCGCCGGGGGAACCGGAATGCAACATCAAAAACTACGGCAGCGATCAATGGGCGCCCGGAGACAAATGGCCCCGGATCGTCCATGAAATGCGCATGCGCATCGGCATCAATACCGGTGAAATCGTGGTGGGCAACATGGGGAGCCGCACCCGTATGAATTACACCATGATGGGGGACCCGGTCAACCTGGCGGCGCGCCTGGAGGCGGCCGCCAAACATTACGGGGTGTATGTCCTGGCGAGCGAATATACCCTCGCCCAGGAAGTTGACGCTCCAAGTGGCGGCCGGGCGCAGGTTCGCAATCTGGTGGAGGTGCGCCTGCTGGACCGGATTGCCGTGATGGGCAAGACCGAGAGCGTCAATGTGTATGAATTGTGCGCTTTGAAAGGTGAGCTTTCGGAAAAGGAACAACGGCTCTTTAAGCTGTTTGAAGAGGGCCTGCAGTTGTATTTCCGCATGCAGTGGGATAGAGCGATAGCAAAATTTAAAGAAACCCTTGCGTATGAATATTTTCCGGAAAGAAAAACAAATCCCTCGGCGGTATTCATCGACCGTTGCGAATTGTTCAAGGTGCTGCCGCCGGTAAAACCGGGTGAAAAATGGGACGGGGTGTTTCAGTTGACGAAAAAGTGATTAAGGCTGAAGGCTAAAGGGGACCAGGCTGAAGGGAAATTATATCTGTCCTCCGTCTTCAGCCTCCAGCCTTCAGCCTTTTTTTCTGATCCCCGGTCCCTGAAACCAGACCTCTGATTAGATGTATCCTTTCTGCCCCAGATACAGCAGAATTTCCCGGGCGGCTTCATCCGGCGTCAGGTGAGTGGTGTCGATGGTAATCTCCGGTTGTTCCGGTGTCTCATAGGGATCGTTCACCCCGGTAAAGCCCTTGATCAGGCCGGCGCGGGCCTTGGCGTACATCCCTTTGCGGTCCCTTTTTTCACACTCCTCGATGGGGGTCGATACGTAGACCTCGATAAAGCCGCCGCATCCTTCGATGCTGTTCCGGATTTCCCTGCGGGTGGCTGCATACGGCGCAATGGGTGCGCAGATGGCAACCCCCCGGTTCTTGGAAATTTCGCCTGCCACGAAACCGATGCGGCGCACGTTGATATCGCGGTGTTCCTTGGAAAAACTCAGCTCACTGGAAAGATTGTGGCGGACGATATCCCCATCCAGCAGCGTTACCGGCCGCTCCCCGATCTCAAGAAAGCGGGCATACAGAACCTTGGCAATGGTTGATTTCCCGGCCCCGGAAAGACCGGTCAGAAATATCGTAAACCCCTGCCGCCGGGGAGGGGGATAAGCTTTTTGAAGTTCCGCCACGACTTCCGGAAAAGTGGCCCATTCCGGTATCCGCCGACCGGAATAAAATCGGTTGCGGATTTCGGATCCGCTCAGCGAAATGGTCTGGGTTCCGGCGGGAACGTCGTTTTTAAAACGGTACTCATCCTCAAAAGGCAGGTAGACCATTTCTTCAAACGGCAGGATCGTGATGCCGATTTCCGAACCGTGGGCGGCCGTGATGCGATGGGCTTCGGCGGGATCATAAAAAGGCTTGCCATGGCTGTCCAGACCGGGACTGGCATGGTCGTGTCCGACGATAAAGTGGCTGCAGCCGTAGTTTTTGGCAATGATTACGTCCAGCAGGGCATTGCGGGGGCCGGCCAGGCGCATAGCCAGGGGCAGCAGGTTCAGGATAAAGGCATCCGGTGGATAATGGCACGTGACCGCACGGTAGCAGCGCACGCGCGTGTAATGGTCAAAATCGCCAGGTTTGGGCATGCCGGTGACCGGCAGCAGCAGCAGGTTGGCTTTTATCTGGCGCATGGCCCGCACCGTCATTTCAAACTGGGGGCGGTGAATCGGGTTGCGCGTCTGGAAACCGACGACCCGTTTCCAGCCGAGCTTTTCATAGCTGCAGCGGATTTCCAGGGGTGTCAGGCGCAGTTTTTTAAAATCGAAATGAAGCGGCAGGCTCAGGACCTCGAGCCTGCCGCCGATATAATAATCGCCGGTTTTGCTGAAGAGGGAGTTAACTCCGGGATGGTTGCGGTCCCGGGTCGCATAGATCCGGTCGGCCTCTTTTTCGCGGTTCAGCGGCCAGATGTCCGCTACGTGTAAAACCGCCAGGAGAAATCCTTCCGGGTCACGCAGTGCCACGGATTGGCCGGCTTCGAGGTTGCGGGCAAAAATTTCGGACACATCGAGGCAAACGGGTATCGGCCACAGGGTATTGTTTTGCAGCCGCATCCGATCCAGAACGGATTCATAATCCGACTGCACCATGAATCCGTCCAGGGGCGAAAAAGCGCCGTTGGCCAGCAGCTCAAGATCGCAAAGCTGGCGCTCGTTCAGGGTGATATTCGGCAGTTTCAAGGCCATATCCTTCAGGAGGCTGCGGCGGTTTTCATCGACGACAAGATTGATCAGGCAGCCGCCGTGGGGTTCAATCCGGGTTACAACAGTCATAATCGGCACCTTTCCGGGAAGTAATAAGCCAAAAACCGTATATCAGGGGTTTTCGATTTTTACAAGACAGCAATGGCGCGAGAAGGCCTCCCGGGCTTCCTGCCGCAGGAGGTGTTCGCCAGCTGTATAACGGGGTGAAAAATGAAAGATCGTAAACTCTTTGACGCCGGCCCTGGCGGCGATGGTTCCGGCCTGGCGGGCGGTGAGATGGTATTTTCCCCGGGCGATTTCCCGGTGTTTTTCCAGGAAGGCGGCCTCGATGAAAAGGTGGTCGGCTCCCCCTGCCAGATCCACCATTTTTTTTTCATTGGCGCTGCTCATGCCGGCATCGGCGATATAAGCTATTTTCTGGCCGGGGGTGATGGTTGCAATTTTGGCTGTGAGTTCGCCTAAATTAAACTTTTTCCGGATTTCCTTTTTTTTGCCGGTGGTCACCAAAAATTCGGATTCGGGGTCGGCTTGGTTAAACAGCGAGGCTTTAAATAATTTGAGCCAGGGGCCGATTTCGAGACCCAGGGCAAGCAACCGATCCTTGATGATATTGACATGGAAGTGTTCCTTTATGCTGAATCCGAGGCATGGAAGTCCATGGTCCAGAATGACAGCCCGGACGGTAAGGGTCGGTTCCGACAGCAGAGTTCCGTTAAAAGGCGATTTTTCAGCGGGCCGGGTTGCTTTAAAGCCGTCCTGACAAGCAAACTGTTTTGAAACCAACCGGTCCGACCGGACTTCGGTCACATTCAGAACAAAGCGATTGGTGTAGTGCTTTACAAGGTTCCAGGAATAACCGGCCAGTTTGCCTTCCACATTCTTCAGGAATCCCCGCGGGCCGAACATATGAAGGCTTTTATCACGACCGAGGAGCAGTCGCAGAAGACTGTCAAAACCGACGAAATGGTCCATGTGGGTGTGCGTGACAAAAACATGACTGAGTTTGAGGATGTTTCGGGGTGAAAGTGCATGAATGTCGCCCAGATCGAAAAGGACGGCCCTGTTTTCAAAAAGAAAGGGGATATACAGCCCCGGATCATCAAAGGGACCGTTGATTAACCTGGGATGAAATGAAGGACGCATTAAATCGGCAGAAATTTTTGCACCTGAAAGTTGATGCAGGAATAAATTTCCTCGTCTGAACCGAAAATATCAATCGTATCCTTATGATTGATAAGTTTTTCGATGATAAAAGCGGTTACGTAAATACTGACCACATGCGGGTTCGGCATCAGCTGCCGGAATGGGGCGATCTGGTAGTCGATATCGAAATCTTCAGCCCGGTTCAGTTTTTCCAGGCACCCCTTGATCTGTTCCTCAAGGGAGTTTTTGCTGGCGGTTTCCACCAGATTGTTTTCAACCAGCTTCATCGCAATGGCATTCGACAACGGGTCGATACAATCTCTTAAATTGCTGATAACCTGGCGGCGGGCATGTTCCTTGGAAGATTCTATTTTAGACAAGATGCTTGCTTCGCGTGAACTGGTGCGAAATACTTTAGCCATGATTCTCACCTCGCTTTTTCAAAGATCGCGCTTGGATTTTATATTTCTGTATTTTCAGATACTTGTAAGCCAATTTGCTTCCCTGTCGGTTTTCTGGGGAATAATAATGTCAATGGGATTGATTTGCAAGTAAAAAAATAAGGTAAAAAAATATGGCGTCCGGTGCTTGTTGTCAGTTGGCTGTAGCCACACCAAGGCGGGGCCGGCCACGGACAATGGACCATGGACAATTAACCTTCAGCATCCAATTAGTCTCCAGCCGCTTCTTCAATGATCAACTGAGGGGTCTTTTTCCCGTTCCAGTGGTTCCAGCGCAGCCTGAAAGCGATTCGATCCAGGCGTTCGGGAATCGGTGCGGTCGGATCGATGTTAAATTGAATGGCATTAAAACGGCTGCGGGGGGCGGAGCCCGGCTGCCCCAGCAGCATTCGCCGGTGAGTTTTGCCGACAACCGACGCCGATAAAACCGCGATGTTTTCGGCCATAAAAAGCGGCTCTGGGTTTCCGCAGCCGTATGGCTCCAGGGAGACCAGTTCATCCAGGAGGGCCGGGCTGATGTCTTTGAAATTGAGGGTGCAATCAATGGACAGCGTGGGAGTGAAATCGTCCGGCAGAGTGGATCCGGCGACGGTTTCTTCAAAATGTTGCCGAAACGGCTCGATCATTTCAGTCGCCAGTGCCAGCCCGGCAGCCTGGGTGTGACCACCGAAATTTTTCAAAAAGGCGCTGCAGGCGCTGAGACCTTTAAACATATCAAATCCGGGGATGCTTCGGGCGGAACCCTTGGCAAGGCCGTCCCTGATGGAAATCAGCACCACCGGGCGGTAATACATGTCCAGGATTCTGGAGGCAACGATTCCCAGAACCCCTTCATGCCAGCCGGCATGCGCCAATACCAGCGACCGGTAACGGAGCAGTTCCGGCTGACGGTCTAACATTACGGAAATGTCCGCCAGCATTTTCTGCTCTACTCCCTGTCTTTTCCGGTTTAAGTCATTAAGCCGGGCGGCAATTTCTCCGGCGGTCCCGGGGTCCCGGGTCGTGAGCAGCTCAACGGCCGCAGCCGCGTGGTCGAGGCGTCCGGCCGCGTTTAACCGAGGCGCCAGCCTGAAGGCGATATCCTGTGCCGCGACCGTTTCCGGCTTTGTGCCGCTTTCCCGCAGAAGGGCGTTCAGCCCGGGGCGCCGGGCCGATTGAATTGTTACAAGGCCGGCAGCGGTAAAAATGCGGTTTTCGCGGCGCAGCGGTACGATATCGGCCACTGTGCCGACGGCCACCAGATCACAATAGTCTTTCAGATTCGGTTCCGGCACTGATCGCCAGAAACGGGTCTCGCGCAGGTGTTTGCGCAGACATATCAGCAGGCAGAAGGCGACCCCGACACCGGCCAGATTTTCAAAGCCGGCGCAGCAGTCCGAACGATGAGGGTTGATGACTGCCGCCGCCGGCGGCAGGTGGTCGGCAATCTGATGATGATCGGTAATAATGACATCAATCCCGGCGGCCGCGGCGGCTGCAACTGCCTGATAACTGCCGCTGCCGCAGTCGGCCGTTATAATCAGGTCGATACCCCTGGGAACGGCGTAATCGGTGATATGTACGGGCTGGAGTCCGTATCCCTCGCTGATGCGATGGGGGATGTAATAGGATACGTCGGCATTGAGATGCTGAAAAAACTCCAGCAGGATCGCCGTGGCGGTGATGCCGTCGACATCATAGTCGCCGAAAATCAGAATTTTCCGGCGCAGCCCGACGGCTCCGGCGATGCGTTCTACGGCGGCATCCATGCCGGCCAAGCCGAAGGGGGAGCGCAGCCGGGACAGGGAGACATTCAGGAAAAGGCGGGCGTCTTCTGCATTCAGGAGGTTGCGGTTCAGCAGGAGGGTTGCCGTGATGGGACTGCAATTCATCCGGCGGCTGAGTTCGGCAACGGCATCCGCAGCGACGGATATGATTTGCCAGTGTTTCATGAAAGTGCCATATCTTATCGCGCCGTACAGGGCAAGTTGAATCGGATTTTTTTATTGAATCACGTCAGGGAAGATGGTAGCGTAATCAGATATGGAGCGAAAAAAAGTGGAAACCATACGAAAATACTACCGGATCGGCCGCAGCGAAATCAGTTTTCTGAAATTCGTGGTCGAAGCCTACGACGGCACGGCCATGGTGCGGACGGTTGATCCGGAAGCCGGAATCGTGGCGCTGCACATTGCACCGGGTTGCGAAGCGTTGGTGGATATGATTCTCAACGATTTGAAAAAGGAAATCCTGATGGAAGAAACGAACCGGTCCGACCGGTGGATTTAGATCAGGTTTTTACCCATATGAAACAAAAATATGCATATATTCATACCATCGGGTGCCAGATGAATGTTTATGATTCCGGCCGGATACAAAACGGTCTGCAATCGTTGCATTACCGCACGGCCGCCTCCATGGAAACCGCCGACCTGATCATATTGAATACCTGCACCATCCGGGATAAGGCCGAACAGAAGGCATACAGCTTTCTGGGCCGGACGGCGCGGCTGAAAAGAAAAAACCCGGATCTGATTATCGGCGTGGGCGGATGTGTGGCCCAGCAGGAAGGTGAAAAAATCCTCAGACAGATGCCGTACCTTGATTTTGTGTTCGGGACCCACGCCATCGGCCGGCTGGCCGGAATCGTCGCGCGCATTGAAAGCCGCCGGTGTCGCATTGTGGATACGGACCTGACCGATATCATCGACGAACTCAGGGGCGAAACGGAACCTGAAGCCGATTTAAGTCCGTCCCGTTTTGTTACGATTATGCGCGGTTGCGATAATTTCTGCTCATACTGCGTGGTTCCGTATGTACGCGGAAGGGAAAGCAGCCGTCATCCCCGGCATATTTTACAGGAGATCCGGCGCCTGGTTGCGGGGGGGGTGCGCGAAGTGACCCTTCTGGGGCAGAATGTGAACAGCTACGGCCTGAAAGAAGCGCTGCCTTCTTTTGCCGAACTCCTCTCGGAAGTTAATGCAGTGCCGGGTCTGCTACGGATACGGTTTACCACGTCCCATCCGAAGGACCTTTCCGAAGATCTGGTGGCCGCCTTCGGCCGCCTTGAAAAATTGTGCCGTCATATCCATCTGCCGGTACAGTCCGGATCGGACCGCATCCTGAAACGGATGAACCGCAGATACACCCGACAGGAATACCTGCAAAAGGTGGAAAGACTGCGGCAGGCTTGCCCCGGTATTGCCGTTACTTCCGATATCATTGTCGGTTTTCCGGGGGAAACCGATGCTGATTTTCAACAAACGCTGGATATCATCCGCCAAGCCGATTTCGACAATATTTTTGTCTTTTCATACTCGGATCGCCCCTCAGCGCCGTCCGCCCGGTTGTCCGGAAAAATAACCGAAACACAAAAAAACAGGCGTCTGCAGACCGTACTGGCGCTGCAGGAAGAAATTACCCTGCAAAAGAACCAGGCCCTGGTGGGATCGACCGTTGAGATTCTGGTCGACGGGTTCAGTAAAAAACAGAATGGAAAAGGTGGTTCCGGAAATTCTGAAACCGTCCAGTGGACCGGGCGGACCAGCACCCACAGGATCGTCAATTTCATTCAGACGGCCGGCGGGGTGGAAATCCGACGGAACTACTCGGGGCGGCTGCTGGATGTCCGGATAGAGCAGGCGCTGCCGCATTCGCTCTGGGGGCGTGCAGCCGGGTTGGAATCGGATTTTCAGCGTTTGAAAGGAGAAAAGAGTTATGCTGCATAGGGTAAGTATCGCCGGGATGACCATGGATCCGGCCTCGAATACGCCGATTATCATTTTAAAATCGGAAGATGACGACCGGGCGATTCCGATCTGGATCGGGTTGCTGGAGGCGACTTCGATTGCGTCGGCCCTCCAGGATATCAAGCTGGACCGGCCCATGACCCATGATCTCTTCAAAAACCTGCTGAACAGGCTTGAAATCAATGTGGACAAAATTGAAGTATGCGATTTAAAGGAAAACACCTTCTACGCCCAAATCCATTTTTCCTCGGATGGCAAGTCCTTCAGCATGGATTCCCGTCCCAGCGATGCCATTGCCATTGCGCTGCGGTTTGACGCCCCTATTTACGTCGATGACAAGGTGATCGAAAAATCCCAGCAGGGTTATGAAGAAGGTGAGATTCTGGACAAGAGTAAAAAAGGAAAAGAGTGGGCCGATTATCTTGCCAGTCTCTCCCCCGATGATTTCGGCAAGTTTAAAGTTTAAATGTTGCATCTTGTATGATCATTTAGAAAATATACAATATATTGTTGACAGCGGTCGAGTTTTCGTTTAAACTGCCTCAAATTGTAGTATCCGTCATGAATTCCTCTACAATGTGAGGCCGCAGCATGAGCACCGTCTTGGTCATTGATGATGAAAAAATTATCTTGGATATAGTTCGGATTGCATTGATGAAATTCGGACACGATGTTCAGACGGCATCGAACGGACGGCAGGGTATCGAGAAATTCGACCGGGAGTCTTTCGATCTTGTCATCACCGATATTCGCATGCCTGGAATTGACGGGAATGGAGTGGCTGACCATATCCGCCGGTCGCAGCGCCAGCGGACCCCGATAATTGCCATTTCCGGGACACCATGGCTGGCGAAAAGCGAGCAGAACGACTTTGACAGCATCCTCCCCAAACCCTTTACCCTGAAAACCCTCCTTGATATCGTCAATGACCTGTCGCGCCGGACGGTTGTCGCCGCTGTTTAGCGTTTCATAAAAGTGATGACGTTTCGCAGAATGGCGTCCAGATCCGTTTTGGGTTCAAAACCGGCCACAGCCCTGATTTTTTCAATGCTGGGAACCCGACGCTGCATGTCTTCAAAATCCTCTTCAAACGCCTCCTCGTAAGGGATTACCTGAATCGGCGAGGAAGATCGGGTTAGATTTATAATTTTTTCGGCAAGATCCAGGATGGTGATTTCTTCAATTCCGCCGATATTAAATACCTCCCCGGCGGCCTCGTCCGCCTCCATGAGCGCCATCAGTGCTTCCACCACGTCTTTGACATAGGTGAATGTTCGGGACTGCTGACCGGTTCCGTAAACGGTTAACGGAATATTCTGCAATGCCTGGGAAACCAGTCGGGGAATTACCATGCCGTAAGCGCCGGTCTGCCGGGGGCCGACCGTGTTAAAAAGCCTTGCGATGACGACATGGAGTCCGTTGGTCCGAAAATAAGCCAGGGCCGTAAATTCGTCCATGAGTTTTGAGGCGGCATAACTCCAGCGAAACTTGCTGGAGGGTCCGTAGATGATGTTGTCCGTTTCAACCAGGGGAGCGTGAATATGTTTGCCGTAAACTTCGGAAGACGACGTGATCAGGACTTTTTTCTTGAATTTGGCGCACAGTTCCAGAACCTTTTCAGTACCTTGAATATTGATTTTGATCGATTCCAGGGGGTTGTCCAGGATATAGCGGACGCCGACGGCCGCCGCCAGGTGGAAAACCCGATCGCAGGTGCCGATCAGTTCGAGCAGGGCGTCATGATTAAAAATCGTGTCGATGGTAACAAAAAGCCTGCCGGCAAAGCGCGGGTCCTTTTGAAGCGGTTGGATGTTTTCGATCGAACCGGTGGAAAGGTCGTCAATGATATACACATCGTCGCCTTTTTCGAGAAAGGCTTCCGCCAGGTGGGAACCAATAAATCCGGCGCCGCCGGTAACCAGAACTTTCATAAAGTGCTCCATTTATAAAAAAAGGTTTTTCGCAATCAGGGCCGGTTTACGATTCAATGGGTCTTTTCAGATCCTCAGCGCGGCCTTAGGTGTTGACGTAAAAATGATTCCTTACATGATTATCTTGGGTATGGCAAATATAAATTCGGTGGACGGCCTGCAGCCTGAAACGTGCCGGGAGACGCCGAGCCGTTTTCCGGATTATGAAATTCTTTTCCCCGGGCGGCTTGACACCGGCAGGCATACTTATTATCATGAATCAAACGATGCTAATAAGAAGGAGGAAACAATGGACGATAAATGTATTTTTAACTGTGAAGTCTGCGGTACCCGGAAAGAAACGGCCGCAAACCCGACTGAGGTTCCCGAGTGCTGCAACCAGACCATGCAGAAGGTTGAAGACCTGCCTGCCTGTGAATTATCGACCACCGCCGAACATGCCAGGCTGGATGAATTCGGCGAACCCTGTGACGACGGCCGTGCCGGCAAGGCGTAATCTGTGTTGGGTAAAGGCTGAAGGCTGAAAGCCATCTCTCATCCTTCAGCTTTGATGTAAGAAAACCCCGTTCTCATAAATAACGATTTTTTCGCCGGAAGCAAGCCGGGCGCTGACCCGCTTTCTTTCGGTGTTTACAAGATCCCAGTGAAGGGCCGAATCATTAAAGCCGAGTTTCTTTTTGGCTGCTGATGTCAGTCGTCCGGGATTGCCGGTATAACTGTCCGAATAGGAAGAACCCAGGGCCAGATGGCAATTGCCGTATCTGCCGCCATAATTTTCATCAAAAAGCGTATTAGCCATGAACCGATTGATGCGTGAAAATCGCCGGTCGGTCAATGAAAATTCACCCGCCTTGCCGGCGCCCGGGTCCATTTCAAGTTGGGACTTAAGAAACCGTTCCCCCTCCCGGGCCGTTGCGTCCACGACCACTCCCTTTTTAAATTCCAACCGGACCTCCCTGACATAATTGCCGCTGCGATAGGATGGCTGGTCGGCGTAATATACACCCTGAGTCCCGCGCCAGTCGGGCGATAAAAACAATTCAAAGCTGGGGATATTATGCCCGGATAGGCCGATCCATTTTCTGTTTTCGCCGGGGGTCACGATCAGATCCATATTTTCCGCTTCGACATGGTAGGCATCCACCTGCATGGCATTCAGCCATTTTTTGATTTTGATGGCGTCATTAAAAATTTTATCCCACTGATCCAACGGCGATGTCCGGTTGAGAAAACAGGCGGAAACGATCTGAGCGGTATAGTCCGCAGGGGATAGTCCGGCATGTCTGGCCAGTTCCGGTGTGGGAAACGTACATAACGTCCAGCCGAAATCTCCGGTTTCATCCCTTTTGTTGAGGATATCGCGGAGACCTTTTGCAGCAACCGCGGCTTTGCCGATTTTTTTAGGATCGATATCCCTCAGGTGGGTGATGGATTCTGGGGCATGCAGGAAAATGCTGCCGTTCAGTTTTTGGAAAAGCGTTTTGTCCCCGGGCGACTGAAATATCAACTGGCGGGGATTGGATAATCTGAAAAAATCTCTCTCCATTACCGGTGTTGGAATCATGCGCTGCAAGGGGTGCATTCCCATGGCGAGGATTTTGGCAAACAGGATTTCCGCGAGCCGTAAAGCCGGCCGGTGATAACGGATGAGAATAAGATCATTCTTTTTAAAACGCCGGCTGCGGGCCTTTTTAAGTCCCCACAAGAGAACTTCAGCATATCGGTCCAGTTGTTTTTCGGTGAACACGTCTTCACAATCCTTTCAATTTCTGTTCTATTCGTCTTTTAAAAAGAGGCGGTGATATTCGCCGTCGGAGAGGTGTTTTTTCAGCAGTCCCGTCATGACATCGAACAGGTCCAGGAGTTCCCGGTCCGACATTTTTTTCAAAAGGTTTTCCAGCAGGGCGTCATCGGAGAACTTTTGCAGATAGTAGCGTAGCGTCCGTTCATCCGTTTCCCGGTTGAACCCGAAACCGACCAGCCCGTCGTAGGATTCGACAAAATGGTGCGTATGCTTCATGGCTTAAATGATCTCTTGACCTTGGCGGTAATATTTAAAATTAAAATCCGGCGGCCGCAACCGGATAAAACCTTAAGACCGCTGGAAATTTATGACCTGTTCATAAGGCGGTGCCGTGATTTTGTCAAGTTGAGATCTGATATTTCTTGATGTTGGGTGCGGTTTTGATCTATGCTTGTCCTGCTTTGCAAAAGACTTGAAACGACCTGTTAACCCATTCGATTATTTTTGGAGGAATGCCCATGAAATGGAAAGATTCTGACGACACCGTTGAACTGGATGATATAAACGGCGATGACCCCCGGAGCGGCAAATCGTTTTCTATAAAAGAGGACAACGGCATGAACCCTTCGGCTCAAAATTCCTTATTACAGGGAAAGAAAATGCCGATTATCCTTGTGGGCGGCGGGGTGCTGATACTGGTAGTTTTGTTAATCTGGCTGATTTCCGGTTCCGGCGGCAATTCCAGTGTGCAACAGATCAATTTGCTGGAGTCCAGAATCATGGCGCTGGAGAAACGGATCGCGGATATAGAACCCCTTGCCGGGGCGGCAAAGGTTGCTGCGGAGCAGGTAAAATCCATTCCCGAACTGACCAAAAGAATCGATGGCCTCCAGGCGGTTTTTACGAAAGAGATTGACAGCTTGTCCAGGCGGCTGGCAGCGGCGGCTCCTCAGAAGGCGGCTGCGCCTCCGGTCAAGGCGCCGCCGCCTGAAACGAAGTCAGCTACGGCTGCGGCCCGGAAAGAAACCCACCATGTAGTTCAGGCCGGGGAAACCCTCTATCGGATCAGCCGGCGCTATAATTTAAAACTGGATGAATTACAGCGTCTGAACAATCTGAAACCCGGCACGGCGATTCACCCCGGGCAAAAGCTGCTGGTGAGCCCCCCCAAACCATAGAAGCCGTTTCATGGCGATCCGCCATAGCGGAGGCATCCACCGTCCAGCCACGCAAAAGCAGGGCGGGACGGCAAGGGGCTTCAATCGTCAGATTTGGGAATCCGCCGCCGCCTCTCTTTTTTAACGCCTTGGCGCCGTTTATGCTCCAGCCTTCTTTTTATCGAGGCCCGTGTCGGTTTGGTTTTAAAACGCCTTCCGGGTTTTAAAACCGATTTACGAACAAGATCGACCAGGCGCTGAACGGCATCCCGACGGTTCTGATCCTGTGAACGGAACCGCCGGGCGGTGATTACCACGATGCCGTCTGCGGTAATCCTCCTGTCCGTAGATCGCAGAAGACGTTCGCGAATGTCATCAGGCAATGATACGGAGTTTTTCATGTCGAAACGCAACTGTACCGCCGTGGCGGTTTTGTTGACATGCTGCCCGCCGGGACCGGATGCCCGGATGAACTGAATCTGGATTTCGTCCTCGCTGATGGCAATGTCGGAAGCGATCTGAATCATATCTGCTACTTATATTAGACTTGCAATAAATTAGCAACCATAGTATGAATAACCCGATACATAAGTATAGACCTTTGGCCCTTTTTAATTATGCCCAACATATCCGATCCTGATATTCCTCACAGTATGCTGACGGCCGGTCAAGTCGTGCACCGGCCATGCAGGGCGGCATTTGTCACCAGCAGAGATGAGGCGTGATGGATTACCTATTCGGGTTTGAACTGGTCCTCTTTGCCTTTCTGATGGTGCTCTCCGCTTTTTTTTCCAGTTCGGAAACCGCCCTGTTTTCTCTGAGCAGTCTTCAGCGGGAACAGATGCGCCGCCAGGGGCATCCACGCATCGATGTGATCGAACGCCTCCTGAGCAGCCCCCGCCGTCTGATCATGACCATCCTAATCGGCAACGATCTGGTGAATGTGGCCGCATCGGTGATCTCGGCCGCCTTTATCATTCGTCTGATGGGCATGGAAAACAAGTGGGTCAACCTGCTGGTGATGGTGCCGATCCTGCTCCTGTTCGGCGATGTGACCCCTAAGACCCTGGCGATCCGGAACAATATCGCCTTTGCCGCTTCTGAGTGCCGCCCCATCGAGATCTTTGCCGGACTGGTCAAGCCGTTGCGATGGCTGGTCCGGACGGTTGCCGAGGTGTTCATCACTTTGATCATCGGCAAGGAACGCTCCCACGGAAATATCATTACGGAAGACATGGTGCGGGTTCTGGCGCATGAAGCCGTCGGCGAGGGGGCGCTTGACCGCAGTGAGGCCCTGTTCATCGATCACATTTTTGATTTCGGCGATAAAACCCTGGAAGACGTGATGACGCCGCGGTCCGACATCTTCTTTCTGCCGCTGGAGAGCGACATTTCCGAAAAAATTGAAGAACTACGCCGGACGCGCCATACCAAGGTGCCCATTTACCGGGAACACCGGGATAATATCGTCGGGATTCTGTTTGCGCGCGACCTGCTGGGGGCGGATCTTGCGGGAATTTCGAAGGACCCCCAGAAATTCGTTAAACTCCTGCGGGAACCTTATTTTGTTCCTGAGTCCAAAACGGCTGCCGAACTGTTTAAAACGTTTCGCGAACGCCGGATGTCATGCGCCCTGACGGTCGATGAATACGGCGGGGTGACAGGGCTGGTTACGATGGAAGACCTGCTGGAATGCATCTTCGGAGATATTCACAGCCCCTCGGATATCAGTCCGCATACGTATATTCAGGATCTGGGGCAGAATCACTATGCCGTCGACGGCGCCATGCCGGTAGCGGACCTGAACCGGCGGATCGGCGGCAATCTGGACGAAGAACCGGCTGAGACCGTGGGCGGGCTGCTGCTGAACGAGTTTGGCGAATTGCCCTCCGAGGGCACCGTTATCGTTATGGGGGTGTATTCTTTTAAGGTAATCGAGGTGGAGGAAAATCGCATCAAGGAACTTCTGCTGGAAATAAAAAAAGATCCGGCGCTTGCGGCGGGTGATGCGGGCGGACTTAAACAAGGCGACGCGGCCCTTAAACCTTCATCCGGGATGCAAAAGGAATAGCCGATGGACATAGGCTGGACACTTATCGTCATGCTGATATGCCTGCTTCTGGAAGGTTTTTTTTCCGGTTCCGAAATTGCCGTAATCAGCGCCGATCAGATGAAGCTGCGCCATGAAGCGGCCAAAGGCTCCCGGGGCGCCCGACTTGCCCTGAAAATGCTGAAAAAGCCCGAATGGCTGCTGGCCACCACCCTGGTGGGAAACAATGTGGCCGTTGTGGCCAACACGACCCTGGCCACGGCCCTGGCGATTTCCTTTTTCGGTGAAAACAACGGCTGGCTTGCCATTGTAACGATGGCGCCGCTGATCTGGATATTCGGTGAGGTCGTTCCCAAAAGCGTCTTCCAGCACCGTGCCGACCACATTACTCCGCGGGCGGTGTTCTTTTTAAGAGCGGCCGCCTATATCTTTTACCCCATTCTGATTGTATTCAGTATGTTGACGCGGCTGCTCAACCATTTTTTCGGCGGGCCGGGACCGAATCCGTTTACCCTGCGCGAAGAAATCATTACCATGCTGCAGATGCCGGTAAAGGGAAGCGATATTCAGCATGACGAAAAAGACATGATCCGTCGTGTTTTTAATTTTTCCGAAACCACGGCAGATACCGTCATGCTCCCCCTGATCGATGTGGTTGCCATTGATCAGAAGGCCACCTGCGGAGAGGCCGTCCGGATGGCTGCCGATCATGCCCATGTGCGCCTGCCGGTCTATGACGAGCGTATCGACCGGGTCATCGGCGTATTAAACACCTTGGAACTGCTGGGGGTGGATCATTCCGGACCTATCACCCCTTATATCCATCCGGTGCGGTATGTGCCCGGTTCCAGAAGCATCCGGGAATTGCTGCTGGACCTGCGCAAGGACGGTGATACCGTGGCCGTGGTGGTGGACGAATACGGCGGCGCCGAAGGGCTGGTAACCATCGAAGATGTCATGGAAGAAGTCGTTGAGGAGATGGAAGATGAATACGATCTGAAAGAACAGCCGCAGCAATGGGTTCGAAAGATCTCCGACCGGGACTTCATTGTCAGTGCCCGCATCGAAATCGATAACCTGGAGGAAAAGCTGCATATTGAAATCCCCAAGGGGAAATATGTGACTTTGGCCGGGTTTCTGTTGGAGATGGCGCGGGAGGTTCCGCCGGCGGGGACGGCCATCACGTTCGGCGGCATCACCTATACCATCCAGAAAGGAACGCCCCAGACGATCCAGGAGGTTCGGATACACTGGTGATTTTTACGGCCAATAATAAAACCCGCTTTGCCGGATCATGGGTAAGCGGGTTCATTATTTTAAAAATGGTCGGGGCGATTGGATTTGAACCAACGGCCCCTTGCTCCCGAAGCAAGTGCGCTACCAGGCTGCGCTACGCCCCGACTTTTTTGTTTTGAGTTCTTATGTCAGTATATCCGAATTGTCAATGAAAAATACGGCTGCCGCTCCCGGATTCAAGGTGATTATTTAATCACGGTTTTTATCGGCAAAGGGATTTTTCAAAACAATCGTTTCTTCGCGGCCCGGTCCGACGGATACCATTAGAATCGGGGTATGGATAATTTCTTCGATGCGTCGCAGGTAATTGACAACGTTTTCCGGCAGGTCGCGGTAATCCCGCGCTGAAGAAATATCTTCCTGCCAACCGGGCAAAGTCTCGTAAACGGGGTTGCAGCGGGCCAGAATATTCAAGCTGGTCGGAAAATGATCCAGTTTCCGATCGTTATATTCGTAGCCGGTACATATATTGATGGTTTCGAGGCCCCCCAGCACGTCCAGTTTTGTTATGGCAACGGCGGTCAAGCCGTTCAACCGCACTGAATTGCGGAGCATTACGGCATCCAGCCAGCCGCAGCGGCGGCGTCTGCCGGTGGTGGCGCCGAATTCCGCCCCTTTCTGCTGAAGCCTGTCCCCGGTTGCATCCAGCAGTTCGGTGGGGAAAGGACCCTGACCGACCCGGGTGGTATAGGCCTTAACGATTCCGATGACATCGGTGATTGCCCGGGGACCGACGCCGGCGCCGCAACAAGCATTCCCCGCCACCGTATTAGACGAAGTTACATACGGGTAGGTGCCGTGGTCAATATCCAGATGGGTACCCTGGGCGCCTTCAAATAGAATTTTTTTATGGGCCTGAATCGCCGCATTCACTTCAATCGAAATATCGGTAATGTGCGGGGCGAACCGCTGCGCGTATTCACTGTATTCAGCGATAATTTGGTCGGCATTCAGGGGTTGGGCCGACAGGAATTTTTCAAGGTAGAAATTTTTTTCGGCGATGATGTCATGCACTTTTTCCTTGAGAAGATCCCCGTCCAGCAAATCGACGAAGCGGATGCCCCTGCGGGTGGCCTTGTCTTCATAGGCCGGGCCGATGCCCCGGCCGGTAGTCCCGATTTTTTTATCGCCTTTAAATTTCTCACGGGCAAGGTCAACGGCTCGGTGGTAAGGCATGATCAGGTGAGCCTTTTCGCTGATGCGCAGCAGTTCCGGACCGACCTCGATCCCGTTGCGTTTCAGATAGTCGCTTTCTTCAATCAGAACGGCCGGGTCCACGACCATGCCGTTGCCGATAAAGCAGACCTTTTTTTGCAGAATGCCGGAGGGGATCAGATGGCTGATAAACTGCTTTCCATTTACCACCATGGTATGCCCGGCATTGTTGCCGCCCTGGAATCGTACCACCATGTCGGCGAATTCAGCCAGGAGGTCTACGATTTTTCCCTTGCCTTCGTCCCCCCATTGGGTTCCAACAATGACAATATTATGCACGTAAGACTCCTTCTGCGCTCTTTCGTTTTGCCCGAAAAAAAGCCTGCAGCAGCGCCCTGCAGGCAGGTTCACAGATGCCGGCAACGATCCGGGTCCGGTGATTCAAACGGTTGTCGGCAGCCAGATCATACAGCGATCCGGCGCCACCCCATTTCGGATCAGGGGCGCCGAAAACCAGGGTCGCTACTCTGGCATGGATAATTGCACCCATGCACATAATGCAGGGTTCAATCGTAACATACAGGGTTGTATTTAACAAACGATAATTCCCGACGGCACGGGCTGCCGCCCGCAGTGCCAGAATTTCCGCATGTGCAGTCGGATCGGCCAGGGTGATGGTCTGGTTGTGAGCCGCTGAAAGAACATTTCCGCCCGCGTCGACGAGTAATGCTCCTATCGGAATTTCGCCTTTTTGTCCAGCCTTTTCGGCCTCCTGCAGTGCCAGTTGCATCCGGTTTGCATGTTGCCCGTTCATGCGGCCAGTATAGTATGGATTTTGATTTTATCAATGATATTTATGATAAATGAGGTATATAGACTGAAGGCTGAAGGCTGTTAGGTCAAAGGCATATAGGCTGAAGGCTGAAGACTGTATGGTCAAAGGTGTTTTCCCTTCAGGCTATTTACCTTCGGTCTTCAGCCTGATTTTCATTGACATCAGGTCCGTCTTGGCTTATGAACAGATCAAAAAATTCGTTTCCATCATACGCGCCCGTAGCTCAGTTGGATAGAGTGCCGGACTACGAATCCGTAGGCCGCAAGTTCGAATCTTGCCGGGCGCGCCAGTAAAATCAAGGGCTGACAGACGAAAATTCTGTCAGCCCTTTATTTTTATGGATTTGGCGGGATACATCAATAAAATACCTTTAAAAACATAGCGTTACAGATGTTGTCTGCAACGCTTTTTTGGTATTGGTAAATTTTGTAAGCAGGGTGTAAGCAGATTACCCCCCTGGAATAAAAAAAGGCCGGATACGTTTGTACCCGACCCCTGATGCAGATGTCAGCCAAACTCTGGCTATGACCCCCCGATACCGGCGCGCTGGCCTATACTCCCCTATGCCTTTTTTAAAATCGTGGCTTGAATCGCATTACAGCCAAAAAAAGGCCTCGTCAAATCGCCCAGGCCGGGCGTTCGCAAGCAGGGCCATGTAAACGTATGGACTTTTTAACCAGTTTTTCAGATTCCTGACCTGGTGGTCTGCGCCTGCTGCATCCGCTTTGCCGGGATGCCGATGCGGTCGTGCTTCGGTGGCTGGCCGGATGGAAGGACGGTCGACTTACCAGTAACCCCGCCCTTAACAGCGGTTGTACCTGTGGGATACCCGCAGCCAGCTCCCCAACCCGTATTTCGATGTCCAGAAGTTGCCATTGAAAACCCACTATTCCAGTGGCAACAGTGACGTTTTCCGAATTTTGGATGAAAATTACCGAATCGTTTTCAGCGTTTGCGGAAGTTACCTCAATTTTGAGGTTATTTTCTTCTTTGTCGTAATACCATCGCTGAATGGATCGTTGCGATCCACCGAACCACCGAAAACCCCCAGATATGGTGCAATCCGTCCACCGTAACCACCGCATATGGTTCCCAGACGAGATACAATGACCATCATTCAACGATCTCGGTTTAAGGCATACTCCCCTATGCCCCTTTTTGCTGAACCGCTCAAATCGCCTCTGGCTATTTTTTACCCACCGTCCCCGGTTTCGTTCACCGGACCATCCGGGATGTTGTCAAGGTCGCCGACCTGAGCGGTCAACTGCCGCAACCAAAGGTCGATATTTTCTGAGTGAGCATAAATTCTGCCGTTTATCCGCTTATGCGGAAGCCCCAAGTTCAACAGGATTGAAAAGGTTCGGTCAGTCATATTGAAACGGGCCTTGATTTCCTTCGCTCCACAAAGAAACATATCGCTCCCGATGATGGTGGTGATGGTGGATGGTTGCCTGTTCACGTGACCGGGAAAAGCGCCATGGGCCGGTCACGTGTTTTTGGAGTCAGGCAGACAGGCGGCGGCCTGCGAGATGAACCCCATGGCGAAACTTTTAAAGAGCCGGTCGGCATCTGCTGGGTGGCATTACAGATGCCGAACCGGCTGAGGGCCAGAACCGCACCCGATGAAAGCGTGATGATGATAGCTGCAACGATTTCTAATGAGATACCAGCCGTTGAAACCATGATGGCCATACTCCCCCTTCATATTTTCGCCAAACTGCGAACAAAGTCCGACAGGATCGTATCAAATTCCGCTTTCAGAATTTTTTGGATTGCCGCTGGATCCTTTTCAGCCGCTACGATGGGAGCAATCCGAGGCCCAACATTATAAAGCGAATCCCTGAATATTCGGCCAGAAGTGAAAGCCCGGTCCTCGACATCTTTTTTCAAAATGAATTTGCCGGTCTTAACCTCATAGTCCAGCTTGCGTGAAGCGGCTTTATATCTCGTTTCCCATGTCCGGGCATCCAGATAACCCGGGTCTGATGACGGCCCCGTCTTTACATGCGCAGGATCGAGCCGTTCCGAAAGCAACTTGTCGGCAATGGTGGAAACGATATAAACCTTGTTACCCCGTTTGCGGAACGCCCCGGCCAGAAGCCCTTTGGCCTTGAATTCGTGAATGACTGACCGGGAAACTCCCCGATGGCGTGCATACTGACTTTGAGTCATAAGAGCCATGCGAAAAAACCCTCAAAAAACCGTTGAAAAAGTGGGTGCAAATGAACCCAAAAAAGGCCGAAAACCCTCAAAAACCCCGAAAACACCCGAAAACCCCCAAAAACCGCCTTTTGTTGTTGTTCGGCTTAAAAAATTTCCTGTCACAAACCAAAAATCGGGCCTTCGGTAACCGTGCTGCGCTTACCTTTCGTAAGGACCCACCGGGGGGAGCACCCTATTTCCCTGTAACTGACCCCTACTGCTGGATGCTGCTGATTGTGACTCATGCGGTCAAACATAAAACCCCCAATGGATGTGTGATGTGTGATGGTTGCCGCCGGTCCGGGATGAGTCCGGCGACAACCGGGTAACCTGATGCGGATGCGAGAAGTCTAACAGTTTGCCGTGGTCCCGCACCCGCTTTGTTCCCGACACAGGTGGAGCCGGTTGAGATCCCACAACAAAGCCTGATGCGTTCACCGTCATGCGACTGCCGGGCTGGTGAACGCTGACGACGCAGGCGGCGCCGTTGGAGGTTCCCGGCGAACGGGGGCAAATCTCAAGGGGGGGTGCGCCTTTTTTTCCGAGGCCCCCCGGTGTTTTTTTCCGGGCCGGCCGATATCAATAGCCACGTTTGATAATCGTCTTGGCTGTAGTCTGGCCGCCGGTTTTGATGCGAACCAGACCTTTGGCCTCGGCGATCTTAAAGGCAATATACCGTTCCCTGTCTTGGAACTCAGCCCGGATAGACGGCGTTATCTGCCACTCACTCAAACACTTTTCTTCGATTGCTTCTTGCTCAAACTTATTCATGGTCGTTTCCTTTCCTCAATGTCGGGAAATTAATATTGCTGGCAGGGCTTCAACCCCTTCGAATTGATAAAATCAGAAATTTTTAGGGCGTGGTAGGCATCCTGCTCATGCTTCGGGGCCAGCTTCAAATCCATGCCGGTATGAGTGCATGCCGCTGAGCATTGCCTTTGGGTATCGACCCAATATTGAAGGAATTCCGACCTTGCATCGCCTTGTTTTCTAAACCTTGAATACTTCGGGAAGAGCTCCATCAATTTCGCACTCACCGCTTCGATTTCCGCATCAATCTTCGACAGGGCCTTATCCTTGTCAGCCAGACTTAGCGCACCGGCCTGTTCCGGCATTGCTTCGAGCGCATCAACAAAATCGTCCCATTCCGGCAACTGTTTTTGAATATCGAGAATCCTGAAAATTTCACAGCCGGGTGTGAACGGGTTTGCGGATGGATTCCAAGTAGCAAGGAAGCGGCCGAGGGCGGCGGCCTGTCTTTCCTTGAAACCGTCATAATACTTCTTAAGCTCCACCGCCTTGTCGGAAGCCAGAAGCGGTCCGTGTTTTATCTTTTTCCGCTGCGCTTTTAAATCTTGAAGTTCGGCCTGTGTGGCGATTTGGCGAGGATATTTATCAATCCATTCGAAATCCGAAACAAGGTCAAACCGTGGATATGCCTTTACCGGCTTAAACTCTTCTTGCTCTGCCATTTTACTTCTCCTTTTTTGCGTGATTTTTGCCAAAGTTTTTAAGCCGGTTTTATCAGACCGTCCCGCATGGTGGCAAATGCGGTTGATAACGTTTGATCACATTTGAGACACTTTTTTTATTCCGGAATGCCATGCTCCGCCCGAAATTCCCTCTCTCGATCTCTCATATATCGTTGGAAGCTCTCCACAGGGATGCGCAACGCACCCCCTTTCCGAGTCCGGATGCCCAACAGAATCCCATCAGCGACAAGTCTGTAAGCCGAAGCCCGGCTGATGTTCAGTATCTTCATAATCTGGTCGATTCGATATGATCCATTCATGGTTTGCCCCTATTCCTTTTCCGGGTGAGCCGCCGCTTGGCCCTGCGCCGGTCGGCGGTTGAAGGGTTGAGTTCCCGGAGTTTTAAAATCCGTAGATTGCCGCCGATGTCCACTTTTTTTTTAAGGATTCTCAGCGCCGTGTCGAAGTCGCCACCGGCCCAGACCCTCACCGCAGGGAAATCATGGATAAAGCTCATTCTGCAACTCCAATCCTCGCAAAGCTTCCTCGGCGTAGCGAAGCAAGTTTGAGGTATGACTGATATCCCGCAACAACTCCCGCTGTTTTTTTTCAAGGTCAGTCCTCGCCTGATAGCCGATCGGTTTCATCCGGTTCAGACCGGCCAACTCATCGACCGCCGTCTTAAGCCGTGCCTTATATTTCAAAATGTCGGCTTCGATTGATTCCCTCGTAAGTTCAACCATGGTTAAACTTCCTCCGCAGCACGGACCCGGCGGACCTCAGCCTCACGTTCAACCACGGCTTTTTCCCATTCCTCGTTTGACGGAAGAACTACCCGGCCGAGCAGGGATTCAAAAAAAAGAGCAAGATCACGTAACCGTTTAACGTTTTTTTCAATAAGTTCGTCCGCTGCCCCGTTTTTCACGCATTGTTGACAAGCAAGCAGTTCCTCCTCACCCGCCCACGCCTGACAGAGAACACCATCTCCGTTAGTCCAGCCGCCGCAAATATCGCATCGCAAAGTCATATAAATATTTGTTGGCACCATCTTAAAGATCAAATCTTTTTCCTGTTTCATGTTTTTGCCCATTTCGTTTTTCCTCCGTGTTTGTTATGGTTTATTCCAGTTGAAATTATCTTCCCCGAAAAGTTCAGATAACGATGGTTCATAATCGCCGTAATCCCTTATGTGGCTTCCGCTATTGCATTCAGGACACTCAACATATCCCGGTGCATCGGTTGTAAAGTTAACCTTGCATTTCGTGCAGTAATATTCTGGCATCTAATCCCCCTTTCTCCCTAAACCCGCTCTGTCAGATGACCTACAAGCAACGATCTCAACCCGGCCCATATAGCCCCCTGCCTTGATTTACTCCTCCCATTCAATCCCCTCCTGATCTATTTCGGTTCTCAACGGAAATGACTCGCCGGAAATGACTCTTAGGCGTTCGGCGATGACTTTCAGAGAAGCGGCGACCCGGGTGACCGCGCACATCTTCGTTTCCCGGTCAAACCATTTACAATCATCGTCGCAGTTACAGGTTTCAAGGTAGTGGTCCCCCCAACGTCCGCTGTGCTGTATCTGAGCCGCCGCCAACAATGGACAAATGCGGTCCGTGCTTTCTTCTGTTGTTCCTCTTTCGTTTTCAGACATTGTTCCCCCTTTAAAAGTTAACCCTTTGGATGCTTATCCGTAATCCATATTTGCCCACCACCACCCCGCCCGAGCGGAGACCCGACGTCAGCACCCAGGCACACCAAAGTTTTAAGAGCTAACAAAGGAACTACATAACCCTATATAATTTTTTTTTATTCTTTCTTATTGTAGTTTCTTTGTTAGCTCGCTTGAAATTATTACATATTCTTGTCATTCGAACACCTCTGACGCAAAAATCAGGGATGAACATCCCTGTGTCAGTTGCCACCGATAAGGTGAACTATCCGTCATTCCGTCAATATCCCGGTTGACAGCGCCGACAACCATCATATCCTCAAGTATTCTTTTGGCTGTATTTGTTGGCATATTCACATCCACTGCCACATCCTTTGAATGTCGCCAGACTGACAGGGCAGCAATCGCCTTTGAATCAAACAAATCCTTTAAAATCCTGATACGCTGAGTAGGTACCAGGTCCGCACCGATCTTCTTTATGAAATGGTAAATTTCTTCATCAATACGGTTTTTTTGGTGAATCAATGCCAGAGCAAGTCCGATCTGCGTCAGTTGCTTTGTCAGCCGTCCCGATCCTTCTGGCATCGGTTGATATTCGATCATGCCGGTCTTGTAATCCCGGTCGACCGGTGTTCGGGCCAGAGCACAAAAGCAAGCAAGCGCCACAATCATTTCGTTGAGTTCATCGGTTGATTTTTTAAAATGGATGCTACTGACATCCGAAAACTGATCGATGAACCGATGAACTGCACTTCTAATTTCATCCCTCATCTGGTCCTCATGGCCGACTATCTTCTGCGCTTGTATTCCCATCTTGCGGTTATCATTTTCAGGACATCGATAAGTTATAAAACGGTCGCCCATGCTGCCAATAACCGCATAATGTTTATCGTAAATCGGCGTGCAGGCTGCTATAAGCCCAACGCGTCCCTCCCATGAAACAGTCTGCCCAGTGCCAAATGCCTTCACATAATTCCCATCATAAATTTCCCTCAATTGAGCTAAAATCTCAGCACGTGGTTCGTGTCGCATTGATAAAATGGTGGTAAAATCTTTGAGTATGAGCGTTTTTTCCGATAATTTAAAAAGCAATGAAGCTTCGTTATTGTTTTTTGTTTTTTTGCCTGAAATGAAGGTGGAAGGCGTCAGGGTTGATAAAAAATACGCGTCAGAATGCCCCTGGAAGCCTCTTAATACTTCTGTTTTCGTGGTGGAAGGCGGGGAAATAATCAACGTCCAGACCGGGTCCGCTGCAAATCTGTTAGCTATATGAGTAGCAAGCGCCACATCAATAATCCGGTCATCCTCTAAAAAAAGCCATTTATTAAAAACAGCCTTAACTTCATCCAATTGAAATTTTAATCTTGTTTTTGTTTTTGCCGTCGGGTCTCTCACTTTTCGGGTCTCCCTTTACAATCCGTAATAATTGCATAACCGGAGAATCATTAGATGGTAATTCCGGAAGTATTTTATCGGCCTTGATTTTTTGAAGTGCTTTCCCAAGTTCAAACACCTTCAACCTCTCTGAAAAGCTGAAATTTAGATTCGTCATCGCCGGTAAGTAGTAAGTCCTGGTGGTACTGCCATTTGTCCAGCTCGTGTAATAAATGGCCGTGTTCGTCCAGGTCTTCGTCGGACCTTATGGTTGAGATTTTTTTTAATGTTTTGTTGATGAGCATCCCAAGCAGTCCGATTCTCTGCGACTCCCATGCCCGGAAGCGCCGTTCCAGTTCGCGCAATTTTTTTTGAGCGGTAACTTTTCGCTTTTCTGCCGGTGTTGGTTTCCTGTCCTCAATGCCCAGGTGCCGCAATGCTTCGGGATATGACAGACCATAATGCTGCCGAATAAAGTCAATCGCGTCGCCGTGCGACTGACATGCGAAACAATGATATTTACCATCAGGGAAAACATAAAATGACGGCGACTTGTCGGCATGGAAAGGGCAGCACCCGGCCCATCTGTTACCCCGCTGATGAAGTTCGATGCCAGCACCGGCGATGACTTCCTGTAGGTTTATTTGCGTTTGAAAATTATTCATACGTTTCCATCAGCTGGCCGAGGGTGCTGTGCCGGTGGTTTTTTTAAGAAGCTGCTCGAGGTCTTTTTCGGGCCATAGCAGCCGGTGATTCGGAAGCTTGATAGGGCGCAGCCCCATGTAATGGCCATCGAGGCAAAAGCCGCGGCGCACGGTTGCAGATTGAACGCCCAGGATGGACGCGATTTCAGATGTCGGTAATAATTTTTGCTTTTTCATGAAAATTTCCTCCATGTGTTTGATTAACAATTACATTTTGAGGAAATTTTAAGAGCCGGGAAGAATAGTAGTCAATTTAAAAAGATTGATTAATAAATAAAATGGGTGAGACGCCACGTCTCACCCATTCAGGAAGTATTTATTTCAATTAAATTAACTTTCTAATGGTTTCGGCAGGCGGGCTGGTACCTTTTTTGGTTCGGGATTTTAATTTTTTCTCTAATTTTTTCTCTAATATCCCTGCTTGTGTCCGTTTGGATTGTTTAGCGTAGGATTTACCGAGGAGCATTATTTCATGAAGTAAAAGCACTTCCTTGTTTTTTTCGGTTGTTTTCGTTTCTTTTGTCTTTCTGCCCCGGACGCCCTTCGTGTGCCACGCGCCTTTTTCATAGGCCTTTGCCATGATGATATGAGCCGCTTCAACTACCTTCATTGCCACGTAATCAAGTCGTACAAGAACGCTCTGCGGAAGTTTTTTAAACAGCCGTGGGCCTATATCCCGGTAAAAAATAAGTAATGCCCACAGACTATATTTGACCCCTTGAACATCGTTTACATCCAACGTGAAATTATCTAAAAAAAAGTCTTTAAAATCTGGAAGATAGTAGTAGCTGCAAGGAAGACTGTCTTTCTCGATTTTACGTTCTGGAAACAACTCATTTATTTTTTCAACCACCAAAGCCCAAAAGACGGTTCCAATATCCGGCTTGAAGTAGCCCATTGTGCCCTTAACCGGGGGGCTTACCATTTCCGATGCCGGAACGTTTATAACGCCAGTAAAACCGCTGTATAAAATTATGACTTCCTCAATAAATTTCTCCCGCAGGCTGAACATTTTTTTATAATCAATAGCGGTGCCTTGCTTCAACAAAAACTTTTCGATATCACGCTGGTACTTTTCGGCGTCATGCTGGCTCATTTCATTTACCGCCCTGGGCCACATGCAACCCGACATTAACGGTCTGAGGCAGCTCAATCCCCGCCTCATTTAAAATCCATGCTTCAATTTTTTCATGCCACAATCGAAGTAAGTCAAGCGGCCGCCGCCGGTAATGTTTTTCAGCCGTTGCGCTCGGTTTGTGGCCCATCAGTTGAGCGACTACGCCCACCGGAACCTCAACCCATTCGGAAAGGGTGCCAAAAGACCGCCGCAGGCCGTGAATCGTCAACCCCTCAATCCCGGCAACGTCAAGGGCTTTATTATGTGGCCGCCGCGGTTCCTCGAGCCGCTTGGATACTGAAACGGGACTTGAAAAAACGAACTGGTTGCGCCGGGGCAGGGGAGCCAGCAGAGCCGCAACATGAGGCGTCAATGGGATTGTTCTTTCACCTTCAACCTTGTCGTGGATCGTCAGGCTGTTCCATCGAAAATCAACATCAGCCCACTTTAGCCCGGCAAGCTCGTTGCGCCGGGCCCCAGTCAGTAGCAGGGTTTGAAGATAGGCCGACATGACCGGATTTCTTAGGCCGCGAACAGCCGCAAACCAGGCCGGCAACTGCTCTTTTTGAAGGCAATCGTCTTTTGGTTTTTGCCTGGGGATTACGTTGCGTTTAATTCGGGTGCTGCAGACATCCGGTGTGACCAGTCCGGATAAATCGGGCATCTGGTCACACCAGTTAATAAAACTTTTCAACAAAGCAAACGCCAACCGAGCACGCCCGGGACGCGTTTTGACTTCCAACATGGCCCAAGCCTCGACCCGCTCAGGTGTCAACTCAGTTAATTTTAATTTCATTAACGGCGCCAGAGGTCCCGGCTTGATGTTGCCTTTTCGCCGTTTCGCTTTCATGCCGCCGGGATTTGCAAGGGAAAAATGGTCGGCCAGGTGCCTTTCGCTCCATCTGCCGCGCCTGGACTCAATGTAGGTGTTCCAGGTTTCGGCTACGGTCAGCGTTTCCCGAAGAGCCTCAACTTGCTGCTGTTGGGTCGCCTCAATTTGATTTTGTTTATCAAGCCGGGGGTCGACGCCCTTGTCAAACAAGCCCTGGAGCCTACGGGCCTCTTGTCTGGCCCCTGGTAATGCCGGGTCGGTTGAGTCAATTGCCCACGACCGGCAATCCCCGATTTTAACCCGGATCGTCTTTCCGGCCAGCCGTCCCTGGAAGATGAAAACCTTTTTATTTGCCGTAGCCCGAACCGCCAGACCGGGAACATCCTCATCCCACAAAAAAGCCTGTTTCATCTCTGATGGACATTTAAAATCTCGAACCCTTCCGGCCGTTAATTTTTGACTTGACATACTCCCCCTTTTTTAGTTTTAGCTCCCCGTGTAAGCACGTGTAAGCACGTGTAAGCACGGATCAGCGAGTTTAAGAATGTCGTTTTTTCATTAATCCGAAGGCCAAAACTCGTTTTAATTCGCTTTGCGCCCTGTTTTTGTGTAAGCACTATGTAAGCACTTTTCATCAATTTCAATCAACGTCATTCAATTAACATTTTTAGGGATGGGGTGTCAAATCATTTGTTTTACTTGAAAATTTTAAATATTTATCAATGTTATCAAGGCCGTAAAAACCCGTCCGGAACGGACTACGAATCCGTAGGCCGCAAGTTCGAATCTTGCCGGGCGCGCCATCTCAATAAAGGGTTTACCGCCTTGCGCGTTAAACCCTTTTTCGGTTATACTGTCTACAGGAATGATTGCTTAGACCGGCAAAGCGGCCGTGTCCGGGGGCACAAGCTGTTTGCCGTGCATCCGTATCAGTAAACCCTATCGTTGCAACGTTAGGGTAAACTTTCCGCGGCATCGATCCGGGTGCGGAACCCGGACCAGCCGCTTGCGGAACCGAAAGGGCATCAGGCATGGATCTGGATCTTCTGAGGAAAAAACGGGGGTTTATCTGCGACATGGACGGGGTCATCTACCACGGGGACCGATTGCTGCCCGGGGCGCAGGCTTTTGTGGAGTGGCTCAAGAAAGAAAGCAAGAAATTTCTGTTTCTGACCAACAGCAGCGAGAAGTCCCCGCGCGAACTCAAGGAAAAACTCGACCGCCTCGGCATCCGGGTGGAGGCGGTCCACTTTTACACCAGCGCCCTGGCCACGGCCAGCTTCCTGTCATCCCAGCATCCCAACGGCAGCGCCTACGTCATCGGCGAAGCGGGGCTGATCAACGCCCTGTACGAGGCCGGTTTTTCCATGAATGATATCAACCCGGATTACGTGGTGGTGGGAGAGAGCCGCTCCTACGGTTATGAAAAGATCGAACGCGCCGTAAGGCTCGTTCGCAACGGCGCCAAACTCATCGGCGCCAACCCGGACCTGACGGACAAACTGGGCAAAGACTTTGCTCCTGCCACCGGCGCCTTGATCGCCCCCATCGAACTGGCCAGCGGTATGAAAGCCTACTTCGTGGGCAAGCCCAACCCGATCATGATGCGCCACGGCAGAAAACTGCTGGGCTGCGAGCGGGAGGATACAGCCATTATCGGAGACCGGATGGACACGGACATCATTGCCGGGATCCATTCGGATATCGATACCGTGCTGGTGCTCAGCGGAGTCACCAGCGAAGAAGACCTCAAGCTCTTTGCCTATCATCCGCGCTACGTTCTTGCCGGGGTGGGGGATATTCCGGGATGATCGCATGTCGGAAAGACACCCATCGGCCGGTCTTTCGGGGGGCAAACGGCCTCAACAGAATTTAAGTCCGGTCTGATTTCTGTGGCCCCGGGGAAGCGAGCAGTTCGGAAACAGCCGTGCATTCGAGACCGAATGGCAGGTAACCGGCGTACCCCAGCAGCGGCATTTCGAATATCCGGAATCGGTCCACATAGGGGATGCTGTAGTGCCACTTTGCCAGGCTGTAAAAATTCCACATTTCCCAGAACCATCCGCAGACAAGGGCCGCCAGGGCGGATGCGACTATAAGGCGCCAATCGCCTGTCTGCAGTCCGGCCAGCACATGGGACTCTCCCGTAAGCACCTGCACTGAAATTAGAGCCAGCAGCGGCGCCAGCCACAGCAGTGCGAAAAGGTAATCGGGCCATACACCGGTCAGGGACAGGCCGGTTGCAGCCGTTGCCAGAATACATCCGGCCATCCGGCGGGATCCGAGAAAACCGGAGGGGAGATAATTTGCATACCCCTTTTGAAGCCGGGAGAATGTCAGGAGGTATTCGCGCACGCTCATGACCGCCGGCAAAACCGTTGAAAATGAAAGGGTTGCATACAAAACGTATTCACCGGGGCTGAAGCGGACGCCGACATAATGCCAGTTTTGCACGAAGCGGTTCAGGTATTCAAAAAACCACCAGAAAACGGCACTGGCCGGAAAAAGAAGCAAAAAATATCCCCGCTTTTCAGTGATCAGGCAATTCCCCTTGCGTTTAAATGTCAGGGCATTCGCCACGACGATAAAAGACAACCACAGCGGGGTAAACGTATGGGGCTGAAACGGCCTGAACCAATCAAAACGATTCCATGCCAGCACCCAGAAAATCAGGCCGGTTAAAATACCCGACCATCCCCACCGGGGAAAAGGGTATTGCGGGGTTGTGTCTGTTGACGACCGGTACTCGCTGCCAATGGCTCGGCGCACCAGTGGCAGGACGGCCGCCAGGATAAACAGGCCGTACCCCCCGAAAGCCGGCCAGGAAAATGGGGCGTGCCGGACATAACGGGTTTGGGGCGGAAATTCCAGGTAGCGGTCGATGGGATAACCGACCACAACCACGCCCAGCAAGGGGAGCCCCAGCAGAATACCTGCCAGGATAATAAATTTAAAGGCAGTCCTGTTAATGGTCATGGAGCGCATGGGGAGATGCAGACTGATTTCTATCCGGCAACGATTTTAAGTAAAGTTTTGCGCTTTTGTACAGACCGAAAGGACCGGGCAGTGCGCCCGGCGGATCACCCGGTCGGTCGTTGAACCGACAAACAGTTTTTCCACCAGGCCTTGTCCGCGGACTCCCAGTACGATCAGGTCGATGTTCCGGGAAACTGCATAGCGGATTAATTCCTCGTCGGGTTGCCCCTCACGCAACACGATCGTGGGGGTGCACCAGTTCAGGGCTTCAGGCGGTATCAGGGCGGACAGCTTTTCCTTCAGCAGCTGCTGCATATCCTGCTGGAAATGATCTTCGGTTCCGATTGTCTTTTCAACCGGCGGCGGATAGGGGGGTTTTTCAATGACATGGACCAGATGCAGCTCGGACTGGAATTCCTGCGCCAGGCTCAGGCCGTGTTGCAGGGCCAGGTCGGCATCCGCAGAAAAATCGCAGCCGATTAAAATGCGCTGAAACCGGAGGGGCTGGTCACCGGCGGCAGGGACGCCCGCGGCCGGTTCCGGAATGACCAGCAGCGGGCAGGGGAGTATGCGCATCAGCCGTTCAGTGACGGACCCCAGCAGAAAGCGTTTCAGCCCAGAGCGGCCGTGGGTTGCGGCAATGACCAGGTCCGCCGATTTTTCCTCCGCCAGCCGGGAGATTTCATCGGCGGTATGCCCGGTTGAAATGAGCGCTTCCCAGTCTACCTGCTGCGGATCAATCAGATTGCCGAGCTGTTCCCGGGCATAGCGGACCGCCTTGTCCTGCTGTTCGGTGGGATCCAGCAGAATCTCCCCGTAAATGGCGGTGGACGGCAGGCCGATGACATGGCAGAAATAAAGTTTGGTGCTGAATTCTTTTGCGAGGGATACTGCAAATGGGATGGCGCGATTGGACAGGTCGGAAAAATCGGTTGCGCAAATGATGCGTTTAAATAAAACCCTCATGGCCATTACCTCCTTTATCGCGATTCCGGTTCAGTATAGAAAAAAGACTTCCGCCTGTCAAAGGAAAAACCATGGTTCTTTTTAAACAGCGCGGGCGGCCTGAAAATGTCTTGACGTCATCCGGTCCGGGGGATAAAAAATAATTTTGGATCCGGCCGGACATTAAATTTAGAGGAGAGAATCATGAGCGAGTATGCAACCCTGAGTTCAGATTTGTGAATTTGTTCCCGGGGGCGGATGAATCTCATTTCGAATCAAAACCGGGGGCCTGTCGGGCGGGCGCTGAAAGACGGTGCGTTGGCGGCCTGGCCGATTTGCCTGGGGTACTTTCCCGTCGGGCTGGCCTTCGGCGTGCTGGCCCAGAAAGCCGGCCTGCACCCGTTTGAGATCGGGATGATGTCCCTCCTTGTTTTTGCCGGAAGCTCCCAGTTCATTGCAGTTTCCATGCTCGCAGCCGGCGCCGCACCCCTTGCCATTATCCTGACGACCTTTACGGTGAACCTGAGGCACTTTCTGATGAGTTCCTCGCTGGCGATGGTTGTGGGGCGGACTTCCAAAAAACGGCTGTCCCTGTTTGCCTACGGCGTTACCGATGAAAGTTTTGCCGTAAATCTTTTCCGTTTCCGTCAGGGCGGCTGGGATCTCAAGCGGGCGCTGTTCGTCAACCACTTTGCGAACCTGGCCTGGGTGGCAAGCACCGTGCTGGGCGGCTACGGCGGCAAACTGATTCCGGAGCATGCCTTCGGCATCGACTATGCTCTCAACGCCATGTTCATCTGCCTGCTGGTGTTTCAATTGCGGGGGAGAAAATACGTGGTAACCGCGCTGCTGTCCGGCGGCCTGGCGGTCGTCTTGGCCCTGGTGGTCGCGGGAAATTCCTATATTGCGCTGGCATCGATTCTGGCGGCGACGCTGGTTGTCTGCCTGGGCGGAAAGGGATTTCAGCCTTGATGCCGGAAAGCGACTATATCATTCTGGTATTTGCCATGGGGGTTGTCACCTATGTGCCTCGCTGGGCGCCGCTCTATCTGCTGGCATCCCGCCGCCTGCCGGAAAGGGTGATTGCCTGGCTCGACCTGATCCCGGCGGCCATCCTCAGCGCCTTGCTGCTGCCGGCGCTGCTGCTCGACCCTGAACTGCGGCAGGTTTCACTGCTCCGGCCGGAACTGCTGGCGGCCGTTCCCACTTTTTTATTTGCCCTGAAAACAAAATCACTGGGTGGAACGGTCGTGGTGGGAATGATGCTTTACTGGCTAGCCGGAAGGTTTATTTGAAAGCCGTCCGGTCAACGGCAAACCCTGTCAAATAATTATCCGGCCAGTTTTTCTTTGGCGATTTCTTCCAGCCAGCATACGACGGCGGTATGGTCGGCGCCCTCCGGCAATGACGGTCGGGCGGCCGCCCACAATTCCCGGCAAAGACTGCCGAACAGGGCCGGCGTACGGGTCTCCCGGGCCATTTGGACCGCCGTGCTCAGGTCTTTCAGCATCAGATCCAGTGAAAACCCGGAGTCGAAGGTGCGCGACAGAATGAACTGTTTGAACTTGTTTTCGGTACTGTTGTTGCGGCCGGTTGAACTGTTGAGCACATCGATCATAACAGCGGGGTTGAGATTGAAGCGGCGGCCGATAATCAGCGCCTCGGCCGCGGCAATTAGGCCGGCGGCCGAAACCAGATTGTTCAGCACCTTGACGGCATGGCCGGATCCCAGCGGGCCGGTATGGAAAATCCGGTCCCCCATTGCCTGCAACAGCGGTCGGCAGCGGTTGAACTGGGTCTTGCGGCCGCCCGCCATGATTGCCAGGGTACCGGATTTCGCCCGGCCCACGCCGCCGGAAACCGGTGCGTCGATCATGGCGATACCCTGTTTCGCCAAGGTTTGACCGAGACTGCAGGTCCCCCCGGGGGAAGAAGAACTCATGTCGATGAGCACCGCCTTTGGCGGCAGCGTTGATAGGAGCGGCGGAGCACCCCGGCGCCCTTCTTCCAGGACTACCCGGCGAACCGTATCGCCGTCGGGGAGCATGGTGATCACCGCCTGCTTGCTGCGGCCGGCGTCGCCGGCGTCGGCGGCCGGCCTGGCGTGATATTGCCGGCAGAACGTTTTCAGCGCCCGGGCATTCAGATCAAATACCGTCAGGTTAAAACCTGCAGCAGCCAGGCGGGCAGCCATGGGGCGTCCCATGTTTCCCAGTCCGATAAAACCGATATTCGTAATGTGGTTCATCTTTTCACCTTTCGCCGGTAATTCGTTCCGCTATGATCCGGCCGCTGCCGCACCCCATGGTCCAGCCCAGTGTGCCGTGACCGGTGTTCAGCCACAGATTCAGATAATCGCTCCGGCCGATATAAGGGACATTCGAAGGGGTCGCAGGGCGCAGCCCGGTCCAGAACACGGCCCGGTCATAGTCCCCGGCAGCCGGAAATACACCCCGGGCGTTTGCAACAATCGCCCGGCAGCGGACCGGATCGAGAACGGTGCTGTAGCCGCTTAATTCAGCCGTGCCGGCCACCCGCAGCCGGTCGCCCAGACGTGAATAGACCAGTTTGTACTGATCGTCGGTCAGGCTGACCCGGGGTGCGCCGGCGGCGCCTGCCGTCGAGACGGTGATGGAATACCCTTTGGCCGGATACAAATTGAGATAGACCCCGATTTTTCTCAAGAGCGGTGCGCTGTATGAGCCCAGGGCAACGATATAATTTCCGGCGCGGACGGTTTTCGTCCGGCCCGAGACCCGGTCTCGCAGGATGACCCCGGAAATGGTGCGGGCCTGCCGGTCATGCCTGAAACCGACCAGTTCGGTCCGGTATAAAAACTCGACGCCCTGGCGGACGCAAACCTTGGCCAGTTCAACCGTAAATTTGTGGGCATCGCCGCTTTCATCCTGGTCGGTGTAGGTCCCGCCGACAATATCACCGGCGGAATGCGCCAGGGCCGGTTCGATTTCCAGAATGCGGCGGGTGCTCACCACCTCCCGCCGGCAGCCGTAGCGCCGCATAAATTCGGCTACCGCCATTGCGTTCTCAAATTCCAGCAGGTCCCGGTAAAAATGGAGGATGCCGAGGGTGCGCTGATCGTAGCGGATGCCTTCGCGCTCGCGCACTTCCTGTAACTGGGAGCGGGAATAGGTGGCCAGGTTGACGATTTTGACGATATTGCGGTTTGTCCGATTCGGGCGGCATTCCAGCAGCCACTGCAGCAGCCACCACCACTGGTAAGGATCCAACCGGGGGCGGTACAACAGCGGCGCGTCTTTCTGCGTCAGCCATTTGAGGACTTTCAGGGGCGCCGCTGGATTGGCCCAGGGCTCGGCGTGGCTGACGGAAATCTGGCCGCCGTTGGCGAATGAGGTTTCCAGGCCGGGGCCGGGCTGACGGTCGACCACCGTCACGGATCGGCCCAGACGGGACAGCCAGTAGGCCGTGTTGACGCCGATAATGCCCGCTCCCAGCACCATCGTATCGATATCTTTGGTTGGTGGTGACAACGCTTTTACTCCTGTATAGAAAGCCTGGTCCTCTGTGCCAGGTCAGAGACAGATGGATCTGTCTTCGCATTTTGCGTCCAAAAAATACAAATTCCAAGCAACAAATTACAAATAAATATCAAATTCCAAAATTCAAACAACCAAAACCTTCTCGACAATACATGGTTTGAATTTTCGAATTTTGATCATTGGTCATTGTTTGATATTTGGGATTTGATATTTGGAATTTAAATAAGGAGTGCCGTTATTAGTTTTTGACCCCTTGCGCGATCGTTTGGTCAGCGGTCGCTGCCGCAACAGAACATAGGTGGCGCCGGCGCCTCCGTCGCAAAGCCTGGCGCTGGAGAAAGCGATGATCCGGTTGCGCCAGCGGCTGCGGGTCAGCCAATTGTATACCTGGGTTTTCAGGACCGGCTCCGTCGGCGACGAGAGGCCCCGTCCGTGGATTACCAGAACCGATCGTTTTCCCGTGTTTACGGCGGCGGACATAAAGGCTTCAAAGGCCTCCCGGGCGCCCTTGACGTTGAGACCGTGCAGGTCGATGAAGGATTGGATCGAAAAGTCGCCCTGATGGAGGCGCCGGGCAACCAGGCCGGGAATCCGGTGTCCGGTTCCCTCCATGTACTCCGGCGTATCGGCAATGACAAAGCCGTCCCCCCGGCAGACCAGGTTTTTCAGCTGAATCAGCGCATCCTTGTCGGGACTCCCCGGGTCTGCCTTGGATAATACCGTGCTCACCGGCTTTTCGGTCCGGTCCCGGCTCCGGCGCGGCAGGGGGGTAACATCCGCCATTGCCGATCGAAACAGATGAAATTCGGTTTGAGCGGGCGCTTCGGGCGGCACAGGCACAGGGGCTTTTGCCGGGAGGTCCGGTTGCGGAAGGGGACGGTTTTTCAGAAGCGTTTTCAGCTCTCCGAATGATTTAAGAACTTTTTTCGATCTGGAAGCGTTCATGTCTACACTTTTTCAGACCTGCCGGAATGAAAGATCTCGTTTTTTGCAAAGCCGTTTTTATAGCGATAATAATCCCCGAGAATTCCGGCATGGTCGAACACCAGGGGCTCCGGCAGGGTCTTTTCCGTGAAAAGGTCCGCACAACGGGCGTCGTCGGCTGCCCTGGGGCGGCCTTTTGCCGTGGCGATAAAAACGGTGGAAATGCTGTGATGGCGCGGATCGCGCCGGGGGTCTGAATAGGTATGAAACTGTTCCAGCAGTTCAATATCCAGCGTTGTCTCCTCTCGGGCCTCGCGGATCGCAGAATGCTCCAGGGTCTCGCCGTAATCAACAAATCCGCCCGGCAGAGCCCAGCCAAGGGGAGGATTGGCCCTTTCGATCAAAACGATTTTACGGTCGATTTCAATAATGATGTCAACCGTAACAAGTGGATTTTTGTATAGGGTTTTCATGGCATAACTTCCGGTTTTTGGGACGGACAGCGGATAGATGTCTCGGCGCTTGTCAGATGTAAGCTGTCCGTTGTCAGTTCCAAATTTTCGGCTGCGGCACTGCTGATTGAAGCTAAATTTTTCTACGGACAAAAGACAACCGGCGACGGACAACGTATTTTGATATATTAACAGGCAGCGCCGGTCGGGTCAATTGCTAAAATGGGGCTTGTTAGAATGGGGCTGATCTTTCAATTTCGGAAACTAACTGATTTCTTGACTATGGGGTTTATTTGAGAGATAAAAACTCATAATATTGAACGGCTTTTAAATATCTCGAATCGTCCCGCAGGAGGAAATACATGCATTATAAAGACTGGCTGCAGGCCAATTGCCGCCAGAAAGTGGTCAGCGCCGCAAAGGCGGTGTCCAAAATTAAACGCGGCAGCCGCGTTTTTATCGGAACCGGTTGCGGAGAACCCCAGCATCTGATCCGGACCATGGTGGGAGATCTGAACATGCAGGACATCCTGGTATATCAAATGCTTTCATCGACCCTGTCCAATTATATCGATCAGAAAAACTTTCACAGGCGGTTTTCGCTGAAGCTTTTTTTTATCAGCAGCAGCATGCGCAAAGCTGCCTTTGAAGGTAAAATCGACTATGTGCCGGCCTATCTTTCACAGATACCGCGCCTGTTTTCAAGCCACCGGATCGGACTGGACGTGGCCCTGATCCAGGTCAGCCCGCCGGACCGGTTCGGCTACTGCAGCCTGGGGGTCTCGGTGGATATTACCCTTTCCGGCATGGAAAATGCCGGGCTCGTAATTGCCCAGGTCAATCCCAGAATGCCGCGAACATGGGGCGACAGCTTCGTACATGTCGATGAAATCAATTACCTGGTGGACCATGAAGAGCCGCTGGTGGAATCACTGCCGACCGTAAAGGACAATCTGGTAACCATGCGGATCGGTCATTTTGCCTCTCAACTTGTTGATGACGGCGCCACCCTGCAAATCGGCTTCGGCAACCTGCCCAATGCCATATTAAGGTATCTCGACAAAAAGAAGGACCTGGGAATTCATACCCAGCTGGTTACCGACGGCATGGTGCCCCTGATTGAAAAAGGGGTGATCACCAACAAAAAAAAATCACTCCTGCCGGGAAGAATTGTGGCGTCCCTGTGCATGGGTTCGGAGGATCTGTACCGTTATGTGGATGACAATCCTCTCTTTTATTTTCGATCATCCGAGTTTGTAAATGATCCCCTTCAAATTGCGCGCAACGACAACCTCATATCCATCAGTTCGGCTCTTGAAGTCGATTTGACCGGGCAGGTCTGCTCGGATTCCATGGGCTATCTGTTTTACAGCGGCATCGGCGACCAGGTCGATTTTCTGCGGGGCAGCGCCATGTCCAAGGGCGGCTTCTCCATCATCGCCCTGCCGTCAACGGCGGACAACGGAAAGGTTTCCCGGATTGTGCCGCACCTGAGCGAGGGCGCCGGCGTGGCGACCACCCGGGGCGACGTCAACTTTGTTATTACCGAATACGGCATAGCCGAGCTGAAAGGAAAAACCATCTACCAGCGCGTGGTGGAGCTGGCGCAGATCGCTCATCCGAAATTCCGTCAGGAGCTGATCGAAGTCGCTAAAAAACGCCATTATATATTTGCGGACCAGTTGCCGCCTTCGGAAGATGATCTTCTCTTTCTGGAGGCTTATAAAGGCACGCTGGAAATGAAAAACGGCAAGACCGTTGAGTTCCGGCCGCCGTTTCCGTCGGACGAATTCGCCTATCGAAACTTTTTTTATTCCCTCCAGGAAAAGACGATTTATTACCGCTTTTTCTGCAAAATGAAAATATTTTCCCATGAGGTGGTTCAGAAGCAATGGGCCAGCGTCGATTACCGCAAGAACATGTCCATTATCGGCCTGATACAAAAGGGCGGATACAAGGAAATCGTTGCCATCGGCTCCTATGCCATGGAGGACGCGGACAGCGCCGAGGTCGCTTTCGTGGTCCGGGAGGATTTCCAGAAAATGGGGATAGCGTCCTATCTGCTTGAAGTCCTGGAAAAAATAGCCAGGGAAAACAATTACAAGCGCTTCAGAGCAACGGTGCTGCGGGAGAACCAGGCCATGCTGCACATATTCAAAAAGAGATACCCCCATGCTAAAACTTCATCCGGCGGCGGGAGCGATGTGCTGATCACCATGGACTTTGAAGAAAAGAAAGATAAAGCCATGCCGGCCGGAAAGGGGACCGATGCAGGAATTTCATAGTCAGAGGCTTCAGCATTATGAATATCGGATCTCCTGAATGGAAAAAGATCATTCAAACGGGTGCCAAAACCTTAAGTATCGGCGTTGAATCACAGCACATCGATTTGTTTGTTCTTTACGCGAAAGAGTTGATTAGATGGAACCGGAAAATGAACCTGACGGCCATCACGGATGCGGAGGCGCTGGCAATCAAACATTTTCTGGACTCGATTGCTCCGGCTACGCTGATACCCCCCGACGCATCCCTGCTGGATATCGGCTCCGGGGCCGGCTTCCCCGGGATTCCCCTTAAAATCGTGCGGCCGGATTTACGGGTGACCCTGATCGATGCCGTCCGCAAAAAGGTAAATTTTCAAAAACACGTCATCCGCACCCTTGCTCTTGAAAATATCGGGTCGCATCAGTCCCGGGCCGAGGAGTTTTGCGCCCCAAAACCCTTTGACGTGGTCATCACCCGGGCGCTTTCTTCCCTGAAGCAGTTTGCAGCGCTGGCGCTCCCCCTGCTGGCGGAAAACGGTGTGATGCTCGCCTGGAAAGGGATGCCGGCTGAGGCCCAGGCGGAAATATCAGATTTACAGTCAAATGCAATCATGGACCGGTCTCTATGTGGCCGCGAAAGCCTGATGATGACGCTGTCGTCTTACCGTCTTCCCGGCTTTACGGCTGACAGGACCATCGTTGCCGTCAAAAGGAGTTCTTCTCTCAAATAACCCCCATGCCCGGATTTGGGCACAACCAAACATGAAATTCCCTCTTGCCCCCCCTTGGCAAAGAGGGGATGGGGGGATTTTCATATTAAAAATAGGGTGAAGGGATTCCGGGATTCGAGCTTCAAGTGTTCAAGTGGTGGAATCAAGTTCTTCCCGGCGCTCCAGTTTTCAGTCATATAGACTGAAGGCTAACGTTACCGCCCATGCCGACTGCCTAATTCGTCTCCGATCCCCAGCCCCTGTTATTTTTATAGCCTCCCATCTTCGAACCTTTATCCCTTTTTATTTTATGTCCGCATGATAACCCTGCAGCGACTTGACCTCGGACTTGCCGATTCTGCGGGCGGCAATCCCCTTGGCGGCCGCCAGGGCGGCGGCAGCGGTGGTGATGTAAGAGACCTTGTACTTGATGGCGGCCTTGCGAATGTAGGAATCGTCCTCCTGGCTTTCCTTGCCGCTGGGCGTATTGATCACCAGGTTGATCTCACCGTTTTTAATGGCGTCGACGATATCCGGCCGGCCGTACCCGAGCTTGGTGATCGGTTCGGTCAGGATGCCGTTGTCCTTCATGAACTCATGGGTTCCCTTGGTGGCGAGGATCTTGAAGCCCAGATCCCGAAAGAGCCGGGCCGGCTCGAGGGCGCTGGGTTTGTCCCGGTTTGCCACGGTAATCAGTACGCTCCCCTCGATCGGAAGGGAAAGCTGGGTGGCTTCCTGGGACTTGAAGTACGCCAGTCCGAATGAATCCGCCAGTCCCAGGACCTCGCCGGTGGAGCGCATTTCAGGGCCGAGGAGCGGGTCGACTTCCGGAAACATGTTGAAGGGAAACACCGCCTCTTTGACCCCGAAGTGCGGCAGGGGACTATGGGTTAATTTCAGATCGGAAAGTTTCCGGCCTAGCATGATAAGGGTCGCCAGGTTGGCCATGGAAATATTGCAGACCTTGGATACAATCGGTACGGTGCGCGATGCCCGGGGATTGGCTTCGAGGATGTAGACCGTATCGTTGACGATGGCATACTGGATGTTCATCAGGCCGACGACGTTGAGTTCAACGGCAATTTTACGGGTATATTCCTGAATAGTGTCGATATGCTTGCGGGGGATGCTGACCGGCGGGATGACGCAGGCGGAGTCGCCGGAATGAACCCCTGCCAGTTCGATGTGTTCCATTACGGCCGGGACAAAGGCGTCGTTTCCGTCGGCAATTGCGTCGGCTTCGGCCTCGATGGCGTTTTCAAGGAACTTGTCGATTAAAATCGGCCGCAGCGGCGATACATTGACGGCGGCCTCCATATAGCGGCAGAGCATGTCTTCGTCCAGCACCACTTCCATGGCGCGGCCGCCCAGGACATAGGAGGGGCGCACCATCAGCGGATACCCGATTTTTTTGGCGATCTCCAGCGCCTCGGTTAAATCGGCGGCCATGCCGGATTCGGGCTGGGGAATCCCCAGTTTGCGCATGACGATACGAAATCGGTCGCGGTCTTCGGCGAGGTCGATGGTCTCAGGCGTCGTTCCGATGATCCGGACGCCGGCTTCAGCCAGTTCGCCGGCAATATTCAGGGGGGTCTGGCCGCCGAATTGAACAATGACGCCTTCGGGTTTTTCCTTGTGGTAGATGCTCAGGACGTCCTCAACCGTCAGCGGTTCGAAATAGAGCTTGTCGGAAGTGTCGTAATCGGTGGAAACGGTCTCCGGATTGCAGTTGACCATGATGGATTCATATCCGGCGTTGCGGATGGCTAAGGCGGCATGGACACAGCAATAATCAAATTCGATCCCCTGGCCGATCCGGTTGGGGCCGCCCCCCAGCACCATGATTTTTTTTCGTCCGCTTACCGGGACGCTGTCGGGGGCATTATAGGTGGAATAGTAATAGGCGGCATTTTCAACCCCGCTGACGGGCACCGCCTCCCAGGATTCGGTGATCCCCAGGGAGGTTCGCCGGGAGCGGATGTCCTTTTCAGGAATATCCAGCCGTTCGGCCAGATAACGGTCGGCAAAACCGTCTTTTTTAGCCTGCATGAAAAGATCGTCCGGAAGGGTTTTGCCTTTATGCGCGAGCAGTGCTTCCTCAAGTTCGACCAGTTCCTTCATCTGTTGAATGAACCAGGGTTTAATATGGGTGATGTCATAAAGGGTTGCGATGTCGGCCCCCTTGCGCAGCGCTTCATACATCATGAACTGGCGTTCGCTGGTGGGGGTTCTGAGCAACTGCAGCAATTCATCGAGCGATTTTTTATTGAAATTTTTGGCAAACCCCAATCCGTAACGGTTCGTTTCCAAGGACCGAATGGCTTTCTGCAGGGCTTCCTTATAGTTTTTTCCGATGCTCATGACTTCACCGACCGCGCGCATCTGGGTGCCGAGGCGGTCTTCGATGCCTTTGAATTTTTCAAAGGCCCAGCGGGCGAATTTAACCACGACGTAATCTCCCGAGGGGACGTATTTTTCCAGGGTGCCATCACGCCAGTAGGGGATTTCATCCAGGGTCAGGCCGCCGGCCAAGAGCGATGAGACAAAGGCAATAGGGAATCCGGTGGCTTTTGAAGCCAGCGCGGATGATCGCGAAGTGCGCGGATTGATTTCAATAACGACCACCCGGCCGGTTTTGGGGTCATGGGCGAACTGGATGTTGGTGCCGCCGATGACCTCGATGGCCTCCACGATGGCATAGGAATATTGTTGCAGGCGCTGCTGCAGTTCAGGGGCAATGGTCAGCATCGGCGCCGTGCAGAAGGAGTCTCCGGTATGAATTCCCATGGCGTCGACATTTTCAATAAAACAGACGGTGATCATCTGGTTCCTGGCGTCGCGCACCACCTCCAGTTCCAGCTCTTCCCATCCTAAAACCGATTCTTCCACCAGCACCTGATGCACCAGGCTGACCGCCAGTCCGCGCGCCGCAACCGTGCGAAGCTCTTCTACGTTGTAGACCAGTCCGCCGCCCGTGCCGCCCATGGTATACGCCGGCCGGATGACAACAGGGTAGCCGAGTTTTTCCGCTTCGCTTTCAGCCGCTTCGACCGTGTTGACAATCTCGCTGCGGGGCATGTCGATGCCCAGCCGGTTCATGGTGTTCTTAAATGCCAGGCGGTCTTCACCGCGTTCGATCGCATCGATATTGACGCCGATGACCTTGACGCCGTATTTTTCCAAAACACCGGCGCGGTATAGTTCGGAGGAAAGATTCAGACCGGTCTGTCCTCCCAGATTCGGCAGGAGTGCATCCGGACGCTCCGTTGCGATAATTTCCGTTAATACGGACACGTTCAGGGGCTCGATATAGGTTGCATCCGCCATGCCGGGGTCCGTCATAATGGTCGCCGGATTGGAATTGACCAGGACGATTTCATAGCCGAGGGACCGCAGGGCCTTGCAGGCCTGGGTGCCGGAATAGTCGAATTCGCACGCCTGACCGATGATGATGGGGCCGGAACCGATGATAAGAACCTTGTGAATATCCTCTCTTTTTGGCATACTGTCTCCTTACTTTTTAAACGCCGATTGGCATGGATGCGGTGCCGGCGGCAAACAAATCATCCGGTGGTTTTCGACATCATCCCTAAACCCGTTTCCATCGAAATACGGTTGGTGGAACATTAGAAAAACTAATCTGGAACCCATTACCTTGAGTCATACTGAAAATCAAGCTAAAATCCATACAGGATCTAAGATCCGGTATGTCAAAATGATATCGCACCGATTAGTCATGAGAGGAGCTTAATATGAATCCGACATTTACAAGGGTCTGGGTCGTCGGCGCGGGGGCCGTCGGTTCGGTGATCGCCGCCGTCCTCGGGATTGAAGACCGAATCGAATTCTTTCTGGTGGGTCAAAGCCCCCAGGCCCGGGCCGTCGCCCAAAAAGGGTTGACGTTTCAAAGCGGCGCGGAAACCGTCGAGGGAATTTCCGTCCGGGTGCGACACCCCCGGGAGGTTCCGGAGTTGACGGAGCAGGATCTTGTTTTGCTGACCGGGAAAACACCTGATCTGGAGAAGACGGTTCTCTGGCTGAAAGAGCGCTGCACCTTCCGGACCGGCATTATCGCCCTGCAAAACGGGATCGGGGCCGAGCAAATTCTTGTGGAAAAATTGGATCGGCCGGTGGATCGCGGCTTTGCTTTTTTCGGGGCAAATTCCGCCGAACCCGGGAAGATCCGTTATTTTTCCGGGCGGATACAGTTGCGCGCTTCGGCCGTGACCGAGGCTTTTTCAAGGGTGATGGCCGCAAGCCGGCTCCCCTGCGAAATCAGTGCGGACTTTAAAAAAACGGAATGGCAAAAAATGGCGATCAATTGTATCGCCAACCCCCTGGCTGGGATTCTGCAGATCGGCAATCGCCGGATCATCGATCCGGTGCTGGACCCGGCCAAGAAAGAGATTCTGAATGAAGTCCGTCAAGTGGCCCGGGCGGAAGGGGTGGAATTGGAAACGTCGCCGGCGGACATCAACCGCATTCTGGCTCAGGACAACATACCGTCCCTGCGGATCGATCTAGAACGAAACCTGAGAACGGAGATTGATTTTTTAAACGGAGCGGTTGTGCGTCTGGGTGAAAAGCACGGCATTGCCACTCCGGCCAATTCGCTCCTGGCGAGCATGGTAAAGTATTTGGAGAAAAGTTAAACTGATAATTTTCGGTTTACTTCCAGCAGTTTTTCTTTTTTGCGGTAGACCATTCCCTGAAAGGTCGCAACCAGGCCGCCGTCGTCGTCGGTGATATCCACCAGGTACAGGGCCAGCTTGGGGTTGCGCGAAACCTCCCTGGCTTTGGCAAAAAGGGTTCCCTCCCCGACAGCCTTGATATAAGCGATGCTGACATTGATGGCAACCGCCACGGAGCCATGGGAATTGGAAGCAGCCGCAAAGGTCAGGTCTGCCAGGGTAAAAATCGCCCCTCCGTGGACGATATTGACGCCGTTGAGATGCTGCCGGGTAATTTTCATCCTGGCGCTGGCGGTTCCTTCGGCGACTTCCAGCAATTCAATACCGGCATGTTTGGCGAAACGGTCGTTTTCAGCGATAAATTGCCTGATGGCTTCCATTGGCAAATCCTTTTATTTTTAGTTGGCGTCCGGGTCGGTTCGGTTCTGGTTCGGTCTTCTCCTCAGATACTTGAGAGGATCGGAAGAGTCTTGCAGGATCTGGTCGAGATATTTTTTTTGGCGCAATATCGATTGATGATACAGATTCCCTGGAATATTCCAGCGATCTTTAAAATGAGAGGTCATAAACCGGTCGCTGGCGTCAAGAGAGGTCTTGAGGCGCCGGGCGATAAATTCATAAAATGCGGCTGTTTTTTTAAGCAGGTCCACCTCGCTTTCGTAGCCGCCGATTTTGGCTTCACTGAACTCGTTGTAGAGGAATAAAAGCTTTTCCAGATAGGTGCGGTCCGCCATCTGGGCCAACAGGTCGGCGGCGCCCAGCATTTTGCCGAGCAGCTCGATTTCAGGGGACGGAAAAAACAGTGTTTGCAGATCTACGGAAAGATCGGTGCAGCATATCATAACGCGGCCGGCTGCAATGGTTTCTTCTGTAAAGCCCTCTTCCTTTCCATAAAACTCCAGGAAATCCATGCTGCGCCGGACGTGGGAGCCGGTATACTTGGCGCCGGTTCCTTCCCGGTCGGAGTCTTCCTGGATGTAGCCGGCGTCATGCAGGATTGACGCTGTCAGTCCTAATGCAATCTGTGCATGCGAAAAGTCCTTGCCGTCCAGGACGGCTCCGTGGATGAGGCGTGCCATCGCAAGAAAGGTTTCCACACTGTGGCGCAGATCATGAAATTCGGTGTTGCAGGCCTGGAAGCCGGGGTATAGGCCTTCATAAAGACCGACGGCCGTTATAAAGGCATGGGAGACCGGTGCATCGTTGAAATCCGGCGATATGCGTTTTAATATCAGCAGGACTTCCTGCAGGACCGCATCGGGAGAATCCGTGCGTACCAGGTCGTATAATTTGGTTTTGGGCATTCGCTCTCCAGACGAATCAGGGGTTCGTCAGATTTGATGTTTTTGAACCATTTTGTACAGGATAACCCGGCCGGAATACAAGTAAAAATTTAAGAAACGGGAAAGGTGAGTTCCTCGCGCCTGCCGAAGTCGACGGCATTACTGATGAAAAAGATTCGGGAGGGCTTTATTTTATAAAATCTCACCCCGGCGACCTTTTGCGCGACGGCCTGGCCGAGCTTGCGGGGTGAAAAGAGAAAATCGGCCACGTCGGGGTATTTTTGGACGAAGGCTCGGGCGATCCGGCTGTTGTTCAGAATGCCGCCGACGTTTTCCACCCGGCCTTCCAGCTGGATTCCCTTGATCATCTGCCACTTGTCATAGTCTTCATTGATCGTGGCCGAAACCCGGGGATTATGACTTAAGTTTTTACCGTGACGGCTGGTGGGACTGCTGAGAAAATAGAGATCAAAGCCGATGCTGACATAAAAGACGGTAGCTGCATGGGGAAGGCCCTCACTTACCGTGGCCAGGGATACGGTATGGTGGCGCTGCAGGTAATCCAGGATGGACTTTTCAAGTTCTTCTCTTTGCATCAATCAATCCGGCGAATGCAGTGGGCATGTCTTAATTGGTCCAGCGTATGGATGCCGCAGGAAAACATGGCCATTTTCAATTCATTCAGGACCCCTCTGATTTTTTGCCGGACGGCATCGGCCGAGCGGCTTGCAGGGGCGACCAGCGGCAGGGCCATCCCGGCGTAGCTGGCCCCCAGGGCGATGGCCTTGGCGATATCGATACCGGTGCGAATGCCGCCGGAGGCGATCAGGGGCGTTTTTTTTACGGCATTGCGGGCCGCGATCAGGGCCTCGGCCGTGGGAATACCCCAGTCGTCAAAGCAGACGTTGTCAGCGCGGCCGGGGTCCTTTTTTATAAGCCGGGTGATTTTGGTCCAGGATGTTCCGCCGGCGCCGGCAACGTCGAGCATGGCAACCCCGGCTTTTTCAAGTTTTGCGGCTGCGTCGGCGGAAAGGCCGAAACCGACCTCCTTGACAATGACCGGCACGCTGAGGTGACGGCAGATGACGGCGATTTTTTCAAAAAGGCCTTTAAAGTCGGCCTGACCGTGCCCCTGGATGATTTTCTGCATGGGATTGAGATACAGGCACAGCGCATCCGCTCCGATCATTGCCACGGTTCTTTCACACTCCTTTAGGCCGTAATCGTAATTGAGATAAATGGCGCCAAGGTTGGCTAAAAGGGGAATGTCCGGGGCCACATCTCTGACCTGATAGGTTCCGGCCAGGGAAGCGTCCTCGATCCCCAGCCGCTGGGATCCCACCGACATCGCCACCCCGAGGGCCTGGGCGGCTGTTGCCAGGTTTTTGTTGATGGCGGCTGAATTTTCATAACCGCCGGTGATGGGGGATATGACAAAGGGGGCTGTGATCGTTTTTCCCAGAAACGTGCAATCCGTCGCAACGCTGGAGAAATCCATGTCCGGCAATGGATTGTTGACGAGATAAAATTTTTCAAACCCGGTGGTCAGGCCGGATTCAACATTTTCATCCAGACACACCCGGATATGATCTTTTTTGTCCCGGGAAGTGGAACGTTCTATGGGATTATGTATTTTATGAGAATCTGACATGTTTTTGGATCATCTCCAACCGATAGATATGCCAATCGCTTTCGCCCATAAATCAGTATACCCCCAGCAATCCCCGGTCCCGGGCAAAGCCCTCAAACATACGGAAACTCACCAGGCCCAGGACGATATAACAGGCCGAATTAAATATCAGCCGCACAAGGTCCCCGCTTTGGACAACGGCAACAAACGGGGTGTTCTCAATCATCAACAGTCGCAGAATTTTTAAGCCCTGGGTCATGGGGAGGGTTTTGGCCACAACCTGCAGCCACCCGGGAAAGTTTTCGACGGGGGTTACCGCTCCGGTGAGGATCAGAAAGGCAAAGCGGACGACGATGGTGACATTGCCCAGGCGCTTGTAGATCAGGGTCAAACCGCCGAAAAAAAAAGCCAACCCGTAAAGTCCCGACAGGGTCAGGAGAAAAACAATGGCCACCGACAGGGGCGGAAAACTCAGGGAGATGCGGGTGGTCAGAATGATGGTAACGAGCACCATCCCGATAGTCAGGCAGTCCGCGATGGTTTTGCCGATGGCCCGCCCCCACAGGTTCGTGATCAGGCCGGACGGGCTCAGGGCAATCTGTTCCAAGATGCCGATCTGGGCCTCGTCGCGAATGGCATTGCTGAAGTGCCCGATTGAATTCAACGCAAACAGCCACAGGATAAAACCGACGGCGCGGTGAGCCAGGTCGGTGGGGTCAGCGAGAAGGGGCGAGTTGCCGCGAAACGTCCGGGCTGAGAAGAAAAAACCTAAAAAGAGGATATACACCATGACCAGCCCGGAGAGCGCCTCCAGGAAATAGCGTTTCAGCGTGATGAATTCACGCACCATTTCGGCAACCAATACATAGCCGGTGTTGATGAGCTGCTGTGGTTTATGCATAGATTATCCCTGTCGCGCCAGTATCTGATCGATAACCCGGGTAATATCTTTTATCTTGAACGGTTTGGGGAGCACGTAATCGACCTTTTTAGCTTTGACTTCATCTTCCTGCAGTTGAAATCCCCAGCCGGTTATCAGGACCGCAGGCATTCCGGGGACCAGGGCTTTCAGCTCCCGCACCAGATCCCATCCGGAAATGCCGGGCATTCCCAGATCGGTAAAGACCATGTCCCAGGGACCTTCGGTTTTAAACTTTTCCAATCCTGCTTCGCCATTCGAGGCTTTGCCGACATGATGTCCCATCCGTTCGAGGATTTCCGAAAGGAGATCCAGATTGTCCTGTTCGTCATCCACAACCAGTATTCGTGCGGTTTGTTTTCCGGGCAACGGGTCTTTTGCCCGTTCAGGCGTTTCAGAAACGGCCCCCTTTACCGGCAGGTAGATAATAAACGTGGTGCCGAAGCCTTTGCGGCTGACCACTTTCATGTCGCCATGGTGCCGTTTGATGATTCCATAGGCGATGCTTAATCCCAGTCCCAGGCCCTTGACGCCCTTGGTGCTGAAAAAGGGATCAAATATTTTTTTGCAGGTCTGTTCGTCCATACCGATTCCCGTATCTGAAATTTTAATCCGGACGAATCCGGCCGGATGGATGTTGTGATGATTCTGATACGCCGTCAGGGTCTCCAGAAACTGGGACTCGATTGAAAGATCGCCGCCATGAGGCATGGCGTCCAGGCTGTTTAAAATGATGTTGACAAAGGCTTCCCGCAGTTCCGGCGCATTTCCCGCCAGGATCGGGATTTCGTTCAGGTTAAGTTTCAGTTCAAAGGAATGCCCGCCCTTCCGGTAAACATTTTTCCAGCGCGCCGCGGTAAAATCCAGAGCGCTGCGAATCAATTGGTGCAGATCAACGGGCGCCAGTTCCGATTCCTTTGGGGTTTCCCGGGTGAAATCACCGATTTTTATAATGGTTTCGGAACCGGCGCGGGCCGCCCGTTCAATGGTTTTTAATCTTTTTATCAGGGTTTCATCCGCGGCTTCACGCAGCATCAGTTCGGTATGACCTAAAATAACCATGAGGATGTTATTGAAGTCATGGGCGATTCCCGCTGCCATTTCACCCAGGGATTGCAACTTGGCGGTCTGAAGAAGTTTTTCTTCGGTTTTTTTCTTTTCCGTCAGGTCGCGGGCCGTTATCAGATACCCGGTAGTCATGCCGTAAGTTTGAACCGGACTGGCGCCCTCGAGAAGTTCAATGATATGCTCTTCTCCCGTTTTATCGATGATTTTGATTTCAACGGACATCCGGGAAAAATTTTCATAGCCGCTGTTAAAAATTCCGGATATGAAATCGAAATCCTGGGGTGAAACAAGCATACTGAAATGTTTTCCCAGGAGTTCCTCACGGCTGTAACCGCTGATCTGTTCAACCCGGCGATTGATTATGTGGAAGTTCCCTTCAGGATCCAGGACAAGCAGGGCATCCCCCGAGGTTTCAAAAAGGGCTTTATATTTTTTCTCGGATTCCTGCAGGCGGTTGTATAGCCTGGCGTTTTCAATGGCCACACCGATCTGGTCGCCGATATGACTCAACAGGTCGAGTTCCTCCTTGAAAAACGGGCGGCTGGTGTGATGGTGCAGGGCCATTGTGCCGATAGCTTTTCCTTTGAATTTCAATGGGATGATGATTGAAACCTGAAGTCCGTCCGCATGTAGGATTTTCGAGTTTTGCAGCGGTTGTTGAACCAGGGGTTTTGCGGAACGGATACAGCGCCAGCTTGAGCCTTCCCCGGATTTCCTGCGCCGGATGAGTTTATTCAACTCCTCAGAAGACAGCCCCCGATGGACGGTTAAAGCCAGTTCGTTTGTTTCCGCATTCAGTAGCCGGATGTGGGCGGCATCCGCATTAAAAACAGCTTTGACGCTTTCAAGGGATATTTTCAATGTTTCGTCAAGATTGAGGGACTGATTGATTGCCTCGGTCACTGCGTAGAAAGCCGAAAGGACCTTGCTGAGTTCTTCGACCTTTTGCGTTACTTTTTCCGGTGAACTTGAAGGATTTTCAGGCATATAGCTGATTTCCACCGTTATGATTTCCGGTTGTTGAAAAAGTTTTCTGATCCTGCCAGTCCGAACATGCGGGTCGTGGATCCGTCAGCCGGACCCTGTCATCCGGACATAAACATCTTCCAGTTTCGGATCGGATTTCTCGACGGACACGATTCTGGCTTTGGATGAATGCAGCGCTTCCACAACTTCAAAAAAGACATTTTTCCGATCCAGGACCAGGCGAACGGCAGCCGTCGGGTTTTCCATGTCCCCCGGGAGCGGTTGAATTTCGCGAACCATCGGGTGCTTTTGCAAAATGGAAAGGTCGGGAGGGGAGCTGAACCGGATGACATAGTGCTCCCGTCCCAAACTCCCGAGCAGCGTTTCGGTCTTTTCGAAGGCGATCAGCCGGCCCTGATGGATGATGGCCACGCGATCGCAGATTTCCTCCACGATTTCGATCTGGTGCGTCGTCAGAAAAATAGTCCTGTTTTGTTTCCGGGCCAGATCAACGATGCGTTTTTTCAGCAGGGCGGCCGTATGGATATCCAAACCCAGGGTGGGTTCGTCCAGCAAAATCAGTTCCGGGTCGCCGATGAACGCCAGGATAATGGCCAGTTTCTGCTTCATCCCCTTGGAAAGGTTTTTTACCACCTCGTTTTTCTTTTTTTCAAGTTCAAAAAAAAGGAGCAGTTCGTCGCCTCTATCCCTCAGGGGCTTTCCGTGGGTATTTTTCAGATGGCCGAAATAGGTCAGGTTCTGTTTGACCGTCAAGGACCAGAGCGTGTTGCGCGATCCCTCCAGGACCGCGCCGATCCGGCCTAGGACGTCGGCGCGATTTTGCCGGAGGGACCGTCCGTTGATAAAAACTTCGCCGCGGGTGGGGGTCAGGAGCCCGCAGATCATTTTCAGGAGGGTGGTTTTACCGGCCCCGTTGGCCCCGAGCAGCCCGACGATTTCACCTTTTTCAACCCTGAGGCTGACATTATCAACCGCCACCAGCCGCCGCCGGTTCAGGATGTCTTTAAATTCCTTGGTCAGATTTTTAACGTCGATGCTGTCCATGTGTCGGCAGCTTAACACGAATATAGGTCGTAAAGCAACTGTAAATATAACGCATTTCGATTGTTTTCAGATAGATATGGAATTAATTGCGGTTTTTGTGACCTGGGACGTGAAAGATCATGAAGCCCAAATAGCGACCGGCGGTGAGTTATACGGACAGACGGACAGCGGTCGCTCGTCGCCGCTTCTATTTTTTGTCAACCGCGGCCATAACGGCTTCTTCAATTTTCTTGTACCCCGTGCAGCGGCAGATATTGCCGGCGATGCCTTGCCGGATGTCCTCCCGGGTCGGTTTAGGGGTGTTTTCCAGCAGGGCTTTTGCCGTCATGATCCATCCGGGCGTGCAGAAGCCGCATTGCACGGCATTGTGGTCAATGGCCGCCTGCTGCAGGGGGTGCAGCCGCCCGTTTTGCGAGAGCCCTTCAATGGTTTGGATTTCACGGCCCTGGCAGCGTATGGCAAGGGTCATGCATCCCAGGACCGGTTCTCCGTCGATGATAACGGTACAGGCGCCGCAGACGCCTGAATCACACCCCTTTTTACTTCCGGTCAGCGCCAGATCTTCCCGGAGGACGTCGAGAAGGGTCCGGTTCGGTTCAACGGCGACGTCATGCAATTCCCCGTTTACGCTTAACGTGATGACTGTTTTCATGCGGCTCCTTTCTTGCCGGCTGCAAGGTCCATCGTCCGACGTACGGCCGCTTTGACGTAGGTCCTGGCCATGTTCCTGCGATAACCGGGGGTGTACCCGTAGGTGTTGTTGATGGGGCGGGCTTTTTTATAGGCGGCTTCTGCCAGTTGGTCGATTAAATCATCCGTAATGGTCCGGCCTCCGGGGTCTTCGGCCGGTTCGATCAGAAGCGGCGCTTTTTCAACCGCCGTCAGCGCCAGGGCCATATTCCCGACCGTTTTTTTGTCGGACTGCAGCGCCAGGCTGAGAGCAACCCCCAGGAGGGGATAGTCAATCGATTTGCGGATTCGCATCTTTAAATAAACGGCGGCAGAATCGGCTGCGGGGGCCGGGAGCTGAATTTCGGCGACCAGTTGACCCGGATTAAGAGTGCAGGGCTGCCGGCCGTTCCCGGAGAAAAGCCGCTGAACCGGAGCGACGGCGTCTCCGGTGCTGTCGGCTATCCTGATGGCGGCATTGAGCACCATCAGAACGGGCGCGAGATCGCCGCAGTAGGTCGCCCAGCAATGGCTGCTTCCCCGCACGGCATGGCAGGTGTCGCCGCCCAGTTTCAAGCAGGGCCCCAGCGCCTGCCGCAGCATGGGCGGGCGGTTGTAATAGAGGCAGCAGGTGTCCTGACAAAGATTGCCGGCGATCGTTGCCGACGACTGGAGCTGACGGCTGCCGACATCCCGGGCGGCTTTTGCCAGAACCGGATATTTTTCACGGACCATTTGATGCTCGGCCAGCCGGCGAAGGGTGACCAGCGCGCCGATATTCAGTCCGCCGTCCGTTCGCACGCTTATCCGGTCCAGATCGGGAATGCCGCACAGGTCCAACAGCAGCCTGGGAGTTTTAAGCCAGTTTTTCAGGGCCATCATCAGGTCGGTTCCGCCGGCAACCGGAATGGCCATGGGGCCGTGATCCTTGAGCAAATCGCAGCATTCGCCGACAGAACCGGGCTTGACGTAATCGAAATGCGGCAGCTTCATATTTTTCTCCTTCCAGGGTTAACCCGTCTTGGATGAATCGGCCTTCAATTCAAAAAGGACGCTATTTTTTTCCGGATGGATCCTTTTGCTTAAGGGCTTCCAGAATTTTATCCGGCGTGATCGGCAGGCTCCGGATGCGAACCCCCACCGCATCGTAAATAGCGCCGGCAATCGCCGGGGGGAGCGGCACATTGTTGGTTTCGCCCATCCCTTTGGCGCCATAGGGACCGTCCCGATGGCTGTATTCCACCAGGACGGATTCAATCTCCGGAACTTCCATGGCAGTGGGCACTTTGTAATGTAAAAAGTTGGGATTCAATACCTCGCCTTCCCGGAACAGGTATTCTTCATACAGGGCATATCCCAGGCCGGTGGCAACGCCCCCTTCCAGTTGCGAAACGCAGTTGGATGGATGAATGGCCTTGCCGACATCGTGGGCTGCATATACTTTAAGAACGGTGACTTCACCGGTATCCCGGTTGACTTCAACCTCGACGCCGTGGGCGCCCAGCAGCCAGAAAATCATGTGGGTCGAAAAGTATTCACCGGGAACATCCATTTCAGGATAGTAAAAACCTCTTCCCAGCACAGTAGCGCTGGAGCCGTAGTGTTTCTTGAGGATGTCGGCGATGGGCACGGCCTGCCGGGGGGCGCCTTTGACAAAGATCCGGCCGGCTTTGGCCACCAGGTCGTCCGGGTTTGCCTCCATGGTTGCGGCGGCCAGTTTAAAGATCTGGTTGCGGGCGTCTATCGCCGCCATTTTGACGGCATTGCCCATATGAAAGGTCGACCGGCTGGATGTGGTGGAGGCGTCATACGGTGTGAAGGCGGTGTCAGGAGTGGCCTTGCGAACCCAGGCGAGGGGTACGCCCAGTTCCTCGGCGGCCATCTGGCACAGAACGGTTTCAGAACCCTGTCCGACTTCCGTCGTGCTGCTCAGAATTTCGACGGTGGCGTCTTCGTTTACTTTCACAAAGGCGGCTGAAGCAAAGGGCGTTTTAACCGCTCTTTCCATGCAGGCGATTCCCCTGCCGCGATCTTTGCCCGGGAGTTTTTTGTTCCAGTTCATTTTTTCAGCGACCTTCTCCAGGCAGGTCGCAAGCCCTTCGGAAAAAAGAACCTGGCCGGAGGTGTGCCGGTCGCCGTCCCGGTAAACATGCCGCAGCCGGAACGCCAGGGGGTCCAGGCCCAAGTCCTGGGCGATCCGGTTCATATGCGATTCATAAGCCCAGGCCGATTGGGCGCCGCCGTACCCCCGCATGGCGCCGGCGACCTGGCGGTTGGTATAGACGCAGTAACTGTCTATGCTGACATGGGGAATATTATAGGGGCCGGGCCCGGATACGCCGCCGAAGCGGCAGACCGTCGGCCCTTTCTCGGCATATCCGCCGGTGGCCCAGTATAATGTCACCTGCCGGGCCAGGATGGAGCCGTCTTTTTTAACGCCGGTTTTAAAGTGAATTACGGCAGGGTGCCGGACGATCGCGGAACAGAACTCCTCCTCGCGCGAGTAGATGACACGGATGGGACGATTGCGGATTTTCCAGGCCAGGGCGATGGCGCAGGCCTCGGCCTTTAATCCGCCCTTGCCGCCGAAATTGCCGCCGATGTAAGGGGCCCCGATCACCCGGACATTGCTGTTAGGCAGATTCAGAGACTTGGAAATTTCACTGCGGCAGCGATAGGGCGAGTCATTGTTGGCCCAGAGGGTCATGCGGTTTTCGTCATCCACCAGGCAAATGGCGCCATGGGGCTCGATCGTGCAGTGCTGCTGCATGCCGGAGGTAAACGTGTCTTCAAAAATGTGGTCCGAATCGGCAAAGCCCTTTTCAACGTCTCCCTTGCGCAGCTGGAAATGGTTGCAGATATTGGTGCCCGCCACCGGGTTGATTCCCGGCGAATGTTTGTATGTCCCGAGATCTTCATGAATGATGGGCGCCCCCGGCGCCGCCGACGGCTCCGGGTCAAAAACGGCCGGCAGTTCTTCATACGTCACCTCGATCAGCTGCAGGGCTTTTTCAGCAATAGCCTCGTCCACGGCGGCGACGGCGGCGACGCCTTCACCGGCATAGCGGACCTTGCCGACGGCCAGGAAAGGTTCATCGCAAAGGGATTCGCCGTGCAGAAAAGGTATGTCCCGGCCGGTGACGACCCCCTTGACGCCGGGGAGCGCTTCAGCCCGGGATGTATCGATGGCGATGATGCGGGCGTGCGGGTATTTGCTGCGCAGGACCTTGCCGTAAAGCATCCCCTTGATCTGCATGTCCTCGATAAATACGGCCCTGCCGGTCACCTTGCTTCTGCTGTCGAGGCGGACGGGAGATTTGCCGACGTATTCGTATGCTTCCTTTTCCGTGCTGCTGACTCTAACTGCCATTGGGTCCTCCGCCGGTTGCGGGTTGATTTAAAACAGATAAACTGATCCATCTTTAATTCTCTTTTGGGCTCAATTCCCCGCGGCTTGCCGCAAGTCGCCATTCCGGCGAATGCCGGAATCCAGAAACACAAAATGGATGCCGGATCAAGTCCGGCATGACACTCGATTCCCCGTAGCTTGCTGCAGGTTAGTTCATTTAACACGTAAGGGCGCCGTCAAGCACAGCTCGGGCAAAAATATTATGCTTGACTTGGTAATTACAATGTAGCTAAAATATAAATCGATGTCAAAGAAAAAAATAAAAGGAGGTAGCAAGGATGAGCGCAGAGGAAAAAGATGAAAAATGGGTCCGCTGGCAGAAAAAACGCGTATTTGTCAGAGAGGTGGCCGGAAAATACGGCGAGGTCTACCGGACGCTGCTGGAGCAGCCCAGGGTCTACAGCAGCCAGGAAGTGCCGTTTCACGGCGGCCCGACCAAGTTCGGCAAGAATGTGGTCAATCCCATGCGGATCATGGTGACCCAGCTCATTGAAACCCACATGGATGTCATTCCGCCGGGAACCCACGGCCAGAAGCATGCCCATATGAACAGCGCGGTTTTTTTTATCCTCGAGGGCAAGGGCTACGATGTCCATGACGAGGAAAGGATCGACTGGGAGGCCGGCGATGCCTGCATCGTCGAGAATGCCTGCGTCCACCGCCATTTCAGCAACGGCGACAAACCGGCCCGGATCGTCATCATCAAGGCCAAGCCGGCGTTTCTGTTTTCTCATCTGCTGTTCCAGAAGGTTATGGAATATCCTCCGGAGCACGCACCGGCCGGTTATGAGAATTACCAACCCGAAGATTGGAGGGAATAAAAAATGGCATATGATGAAAGCAAATTCGCGCATGTCGGCAGCAACAAGGCCGATTATTATAAGGAGAATCTGAAGGAATCAAAGGAGTTCCGGGAGGAGTACAAGCAGCGCAGGGGAATCGTCAAAGCCGCCGAAATGCCTTGGGAAAACTCGCCGGACGGCAGGATCAAGCATGTCATCAATGAAAAGATGAATACCACGGAGTGCGCCATCGACATTTATATGCAGTTTCTGGAACCCGGCAGCCGCTCGGGCAAGCATCGCCACATGTCTGAAGAAGTGTTCATGGTGCTTGAGGGGAGCGGTTATGATCTTCACTGGGATGTCGATTTTAAACTCCATGATGAAGGCTATGAATGGATCTGGAGCACGGAACCCAAGAAATTCGAGTGGAAGGAGGGTGATTTCGTTTATATTCCGCCCTACACCATGCATCAGCATTTTAACGGCGATCCCGCAAAGCCGGCCAGGATACTGGTGTCCACCAGCCGCCTGGTCAAAGCGCTCGGGTTTAACTGGTGGGAGCAGGTCGAAAACGCGCCGGGATACAAGGAATGATAAAAACGATTCGCTTATAGGGGGTTTAATCGCCCCCTTTTAGAATATTTCCATGTATATACACTTAGGCGGGCGCTTCAATCCATCAGCTTGAGCATCAGATCGGCCTCCACCGGTTTGACTTTCTCGAGGGGTGAAAAATCCGGTTCGGGGTCGTAATTTTCCGGGTCGAAAGAAACAAGATCGCCGATCAGGTTGGACCTGCGGCCGGTGTTTGTGTTGACTCGAAAAGGGAGCTGGATCCGGTCGCCGCTTGTTCCAGCCTCTACGGACCGGGGATAATAGGGGGTCTCCGTCAGACCGCTGCGTTCAAGCGTCGATGCCATGAAGTGTTTTACCTTAAGTGCCGGCAGCGGCCGGGTAAAGCCAAGGATCAGATGGTATCCGACGGTGGGGAATTCCACTAAAATATTTTCCCTTTGAATTCCCATGGAGGCAAGGGTGCCCATCACCCGCAGGGCCTTTTCCTTTTCCAGATCAATTTTATCTTTCAATACGGACCACTCCTGTTTCCGGGGCAGGACATCCAGATCGTACAGACAGAACGATACATTTCCGCCGGGGTCCATCTGATAGACGGCATATGTGTTGATCCGATGGACGTGCTCGCGGAATCTTTCAAATGTCAGACCCCCGGGTATGCGGGCATAAGCGCCCTCTTTTTTAACGGCAACACAGTCTTTTCTTCCCCGATAGATCGTGATGAACAGCCGGTAGGCCTTTTCCAGCGATTGGTTTGGCGTCGCCATGGGATCTCCTTTTTTATCGATTTTTTAAGATTTTGCCGAGGTTTTCAAGGTCTTTTGCCGTGTCGATGTCGAAAAAGTGGAGGGGGTCTTCAATTTCCACCGAAAGCACCGCTTCCGGAAAATCCCTGATGACTTCTCGGGCGCCGATGTCGCCGCTAATGGTCAATAACCGTTTATAGAACCGGCTGCTGAAAAGGGTCGGGTTTCCCCGTTTGCCTTGGTGGATCGGGACGCAAATGTCTTTTTCCGATGCCCCGAACCTTTCCAGCAGGCGATCGATCAGCGTTGAATTCACGAGGGGTTGATCCCCCAGTAAAAACATTACCGCGGGAAAGTCCTGCATGACGGCGGAAAGGCCCGCCCGCAGCGATCGGCTCATGCCGTTCCGGTAGTCCGGGTTGATGATCGTGGAAAAACGGCGATCGCCGTATTTCAGCGCCAGAACGGATTCGATTTGCAGAGCGTCGGACCCGAGAACCGCAACGATTTTATCCAGCCGCGAGCCCAGGCACGCATCGATGACCCGTTCGATCAGCGGTTTACCGTTCAAATCCACGAGCTGTTTGGGTCTGCCGAAGCGGGTGGACAGGCCGGCGGCCAGAATGATTCCTGCTGTGGGATTTTTGGGATTCACGGAATATTTTCCTCCGGGCAAGTCGAAACACCATAGCATAATAAAAAAAGTTTTGACAGCGAGTCTGCACGGATGTTAACGAAACGCTTCGGGTAGGACTCGGTTCAAGCTTGAATCCTCGAACCTTGGACCCCTTTCTCCCAACTGATTGGGAGAAGAGCTTAAAATGGAAATTCAGGGTTTTTCGGAGAATGGATCTGATATGCTCGACAAAGATACGGAAATCGCATTCAACATTCAGGTGGCGGCCGGAACCTATCTGATGGGCCTGGAGGCCCCTGAAATCGTTGCAGCGGCAAGCCCCGGGCAGTTTGTCATGATCCGGGCGGGTTCGGCTATGGAGCCGCTCCTGCGGCGTCCGTTCTCCATCGGGGGGACCCTCCGGGGAAGTCTGCTCCTGATCCTCTACAAGGTCGTGGGCCGGGGAACCGCCCTCATGGCTGAAGTCAAAAAAGGGGAGCGCCTGGCGGTTTTGGGCCCCCTCGGGCGGGGGTTTTCAAGGCCTCGCCCCGGAAAGCAGCCGGTCCTGGCTGCCGGCGGTATCGGGATCGCCCCTTTGATATTTCTGGCCCAGTCGCTTTCGCAAAGCCGGCCGCTGTTTCTGGCCGGCTATCGCCGGGAAGATGAAAAGATTCCTTTCGACCCATTCGGACTCACGGATGAAAATCTTCAGATTGCCACCGACGACGGCAGCGCCGGCCATCATGGTTTTGTTACGGATTTGCTGGAAACCCATATCAGCCGGACAAAGCAGGCTTCGGCGATCGTCTATGCCTGCGGCCCGGCGGCCATGCTCAAAAAGGTGGCGGCGCTGACCATTGCGAGTCAGACACCCTGCCAGATGTCCCTGGAGGCCCAGATGGCTTGCGGACTGGGGGCCTGCCAGGGATGTGCGGTTAAAGCCTCGATTCCGGATCGTCTAACCTACTACCTGGTCTGCAAGGACGGGCCGATATTTCCGGCCCTGGCCATCGATTGGGAGGCCTTATGAGCATAACCAAACCGGACTTGTCCGTCACGTTGGGTCCCTTAAGGCTGAAAAATCCCTTGATGACCTCTTCCGGCACTTTCGGCTACGGCCAGGAATTTGCCGGATTGTTTGACCTGAATCTGCTGGGAGGGATCGTGGTCAAGGGGCTGTCGGTCAATCCGAGGGCCGGCAACCCGCCCCCCCGGATCGTCGAGACCCCCTGCGGCATGCTCAACGCCATCGGGCTGGCCAATATGGGACTGAAGGCGTTTGTAGACAGAATCGTGCCGTGGCTGGCGGGCCTTGCCACCCCGGTTGTGGTAAACATTTACGGACACAGCGTTGACGAATACCGCGCGGTGGCCGGCGGCCTGAAGGGGATTGATGCGGTTTCCGCCCTTGAGGTTAATATTTCCTGTCCCAATGTCGAATGCGGTGGGATGGTTTTCGGCACCGACCCGGCGGTCGCGGCCCGGGTGACCGAGGAGGTTCTTAAAAACTCGGACAAGCCGGTGATTGTGAAACTGTCCCCCAACGTGACCGACATCCGGGTAATGGCCCGGGCTGTGGAAGGAGCCGGCGCCCATATCATATCCCTGATTAACTCACTCACGGGCTTGGCCGTGGATATCAAGACACGGCGGCCCAAGCTGGCAAATGTTTCCGGCGGGCTGACCGGCCCGGCCATCCGTCCCATTGCGCTCCACATGGTGCACCAGGTGGTCCGTACGGTTAAAATCCCGGTGATCGGCATCGGCGGGATCATGAACTGCCGGGACGTCCTGGAGTTTCTGATCGTGGGCGCCCGGGCGGTACAGGTGGGGACTGCGAATTTAGTCAATCCCCTCACGGCGCCGAACATTGTCGCAGATCTCGAACGCTACTGCCTCGATAACGGCATTGCCTCCATCAGCGAAATCATCGGAACCCTCGAACTGCCGCCCTGGCGCTGACGCTGCCATTAATTCTTTAAATCGTTTGGTCATATCCAGAATACTCCCCCTGAACGCATAATAGTCACGGTCCGGTAAATCTCCGGTGAGGATCCATTCCAGGGCATAGTACACCCCGAGGTAATCGTATGTGAAAATGCCGAATTCGTTTCTCAAGACTTCGATGGCCTCGGGGCAAAGAAATGACAGACAGGTGGGGCTTTTATGGGTTGTCAGCAGGCACCCGCGCCCGGGGTTGTGATATTCACAGGGCGAGTCCGAGGCGGCCCGACTGCGTTCCCCCGGTTTCCCATAGAGCCTGTGCCGCTCCTGCTGCAGAAGATCGAAAGCCGGATGCGCCAGGTCATGGAGATTGTAATATTTCTTGCGGCAGCAAACCGTCACAGTCCCGGTTCCGCCCCTTTCCATGGCAGGCTTGATGCACAGTGCGGCGCAGTAATCAAAGACTGCAAAGAAATGATTGAGCAGGCATTCCGTATCCAGATAGCGTTTCAGATTCGCTTCAATCGTATGCATGGATTAACCGGCTTCGCCCAAGGGGTGAAAAATTTTCATAGAATCATCGGGCCGATGGCGATTACGGTTTTTACAACAGCCCGCGGTTTTTGGCCATGAGGATCATCTGTTCCATGCCGGTTGCCGGCGGCGTTATCTGATCTTTTTCCGGTTTCGGCGCCAATCGCATGGCCTCTGTCGAACAGGTAATCACACACAGACCGCAGCCGATACACCTGTTTCGGTTGACCACTGCGATGCCGTCCGCATCCATTTCAACGGCGTCCATCTGGCAGCGCGCGAGACAGGTCTCGCAACCGGCGCAACTCGGCCGGTCCACCACGGCATAATAGTTGGAGCTGACCAGTTCCGCCGGCCGGGGATGTTCCTTGATGGAGAGAAGCACGCCGCAGCAGTCTCCGCAGCAATTGCACATCCCGGCGGGATTCTGGGTGGTGGCGGGCTGCGTGACGAGACCGCTTTCTTGGGCATCTTTTAAAATGGATACGGCTTCGTCAAAATTAACCCGGCGGCCCATTCCTCTGTCGATGTATAATTGCCCCATGGACCCGAACATGAAACAGGCTTCCATCCTTTTATCACAGCCGCTCTCCACCGCTTTTTTGCGCTTTCGGCAGATACAATCGGCGACTACAATCGTATCTTTCGATTTTAGGATTTCAACCGCGTCATCATACCTGGCAACATGATGGGCGACGTCGACCGACTGCTGTACCGGTATGGTTCGCAGAAACATGCCGCCGATATTTTTAAAATTATCGGAGAATCCCTCCTGGTGATACTGGTCCATCATTTCGGCCAGTTCCCGGTCCAGGTTTTTGACCTGGAACTCAAAAACCCCGTGGACAAAAGGAATCGCCGCGTATTTGGATGCGTCTCCACGCTTCAGCCTGAAGAGCAATCCTCTTGCCACCATATCTTCCAGCCGGAGACCAGTCTCCTCCGCCGGCCTGCCGATCCTTGCGGCGACCTGATCCACTGTTTCGAGCTTTTGCGTCATTGCCAGAAACAGCTCGGCATCCTCTTTCCGGAAGAGTTTTTTGAGGATCTTCAATTCGATTCCCGACGCGGTGGCCGGAAAACCGAGGGAATACATGTCCAGTTGATTTCGAAGATCCTGATAGATGTCTTTTTGCATGCGCGCCTCCAATTGGTGAGGGGATGGTGAGGTTAGTCTGACATGTGTAGGGGAGTATAGAGAATTTCGGGTTCATGTGTCAAGCAGGGGGGGGGTGTCGTGCTGTGAACCAGGGGACAAGCATTGGGGAAATGAAAGGCTTTTACCCCTGGTTTTTTCGACGCCCTGTCAGTTGTCATCCGGCGGCTTGCGCCGGTACGAGAAAGAAATATCGGAAACGCAGGATTTCAGGGCCGCAACAGCCCGAGCACTCCACCCAATTAGTCGGAGCGAATAACTAATCCGGTTTAGCGGGGCGGCAGAGAGCTTCAACTTCTTACCGCCGGCTGGTCATAGTTTCCTCCGAGAACTTCATCAGGCCACCTTCCAGACAGGCGGTCCGGGGATTCTCTACCGCTTCATGGCGCGCAAGAATGTCGGCGGAAGACACTTTCCTGCCGTAAAAAGCTTCATTCAAGGTTCCTCGCACCGCAATTACGGCGCCGTCTAATGAAACGCCCCCGTACAAGCCCTTGGAACGGGAAAAGCTTACAATATCCGCACTCAGGTTGGCTGTGGCCGCTTGAGCACCGATGCCGACCGGTCCGGCTGCAATGCCTGCATCTACGCCGAGCTTAAAGCTGTTGGTCATAAGCGAATTTGCCCCGCGTTCCGTCATGGCAAGCAGAATTACCTCGGAAGCCTGCCCGCCGATTTGCAGGCCGAAACTTGCTCCGCCGATGGCAAAGAAGGCGGGTTTGCTCCATTCGCCGGACTTTTCGTCAAGGGTTACGGCAACCGCATTGCCGCCCGATGCGCCCACTATAAATGCCCCTTTCAACAGGGAAGGCGCAATCACCACTGCCTTGGCTTTCTTGAGAAGATCCCGGAATAGTCCCATATTATCGTCGTTCATGAAGTTGTTAAAGGTCATACATGCCTTATCGATAATCTGCGTCGCCTCCTGATTGTCATTCGCCCAGGCTGGAACCGCCTGAAACATTATCAGCGCCCCCGACAGGGCGGCAACAAACAGAAAGAAGCGCGCACTGTGCATCCATCTCGCATTTTTTTGGGTATTCATCGCATTATCCTCCTTTCCTGAAGTAAATCTCAAAGAGGTTTTCATGGTTTTGAACATAATCATTCCGTGCCTGTATTTCAAATCCGGAACCCGGAAGCCGGGGGTGCCTGGAATCGCGGCGGCCGCGACACAATAAATGCGGATGCAAGCATGACGGGGGGGGGGGTAAATTATGTGTTTAGGACGATCCGATAGCGTGCCTCTCCGCTTCTCAGCCGCGCCATGGCTTCATTGGCCTGATCAATCCGGAAGTTTTCAACAACCGGCTTGATATGGTGCCGGGCCGCAAAATCGAGCATCCGGGCAATATTGGCCGGGCTGCCCACCGGCGAGGCCGATAGGGATCGTTGCCCCATAATCAGCGGGAACAGGTTCAGATCCAGCGGTTCCAGCGTTGCGCCTACAAAATGAAGCCGGCCTTTGGGTCTTAGGGTTTCAACATAGGCGTTCCAGTCAAGCTTCACATTCACTGTGGAAAGAATCAGGTCAAACTGCCCGGCAGCCGCCCGGATGTCTTGCGGGTTGCGCGAGTCGATGGTCCGGTGGGCGCCCAGCTTCAAGGCCTCTGTCCGCTTGGCTTCGCTCGAAGTAAATGCGGTTACCTGACACCCCCAGGCGTTCAGGAATTGTACGGCCAGATGACCCAGTCCGCCGATTCCGATTACCGCGGCCTTCTCGGTCGGTTTAATACCAAATTGGATCAGCGGGTTGAAGACGGTAATGCCGCCGCAAAACAGCGGACCGGCACTCTGCGGATCGATATGTGGGGGCAGGGCGACAACACTGGCTGCATGGGCCCGTACCCTGTCGGCAAAACCGCCGTGACGGCCGACAATGGTGCCGTGGGCATCGGCGCACAGGTTATAATCCCCGCTCATGCAACTGGAGCAGGTCATGCAGTAGCCCGAATGCCATCCCAGTCCGACCCGCCGGCCGATCTGGAGGCCGGACACCCCCTTGCCGATGGCTGCAACCGTTCCGACCACTTCGTGGCCCGGCACGAGCGGAAACCTTGCAATTCCCCAGGTATTATCGAGCATGCTCAAGTCGCTGTGACAGATGCCGCAGTGCTCAATTTCGATTTCAACATCGTTGTAACCCATCGGACCCGGATCGTATTCAAAGGGTTTTAATGCGCCGCCCGGTTCAAATGCTGCGTATGCGTTGATCATTTCAGCACCTCCTTGACTGGTTGAAGACCAGATTTTTTACTAAAATAAGCATTATCATCCGGGTTCAAAAGAGCTGTTCGGCTTTTTGTATGGGAAGTGAAATAGGTCATCGACGGTTGGCATCCGGGCAATGTTCCGACGGATTATTTGTGTTGATATAATGCGTTTATACGGATATATTTGGGACCATCTTAATAACGGGGTATATCCCCCTTGAATCGAATATCCGGGTCTTTAACCGCGGTCCCCGGATCGCCCGATGGATAGAGGAGATGAAAATGACGGAAAAAAATATTTATAAAAAGATAGTTTTTATAGTTTTAATGATTTCATTCATGGTGTATGCGCCCGCTTCTGCGCAGGATTCAGGTCTGGTGGATCTCCTTGCCGGCCGGCTCGGGATTACTAAAACCCAGGCTTCAGGCGGCGCCGGGTCGATTTTTCAGGTGGCAAAGCAAAATCTCAACGATCAGGAATTTTCCAGCGTTGCAAAGGCTGTCCCCGGGATTGACGGGATGATGGATTCGGCGCCAAAAGCTGAAACAGGTTCAAGCACCCTCGGAGGACTTTCATCACTGTTAGGCGGCAGTTCGAAAAAGATCGGCGGGATGGCCGGATTAACCGGTTCCTTTGAAAAACTCGGGTTGAACGCCGGCATGGTTAATCAATTTATACCCATAATTCTTGATTACGTTCAGGGAAGCGGCGGTGAAAGCGTGATGAAACTCCTCAAGGGGGCTTTGTTGTAGTTTCTTACTATTACAGAACGGTTTCTTTTCTCAGGTCATTAGCGGGCATCTGCTATTTGAACTTATCGTCAGCCTTATTGAGGACGTTTTCAACAAAAATCGCCGGTACCGAGAATCCTTTCGTCCCCCTTGCCGCAAGGGAAACCGGCTGTCCCGGATATCCTGCCAAATCCGATATTTTTCCTTTTCTCCCAAAAAAGAATTGACATCCCGGTTCAACCAATGATTATGGTATTAAAATCGTTGTATTTCCAGGTAATGCCTTTAAAAATAGAGCTTCATCCCTTTCCTTCACAGGGCTAAGAGGAGTCTTAAATGAAATTCGATCTGGTTATCAGGAACGGCAGGATTGTTTCACCCCAGCGAACCTATGCCGGCGATGACATTGCGGTCAAAGACGGCAAAATTGCGGCCATCGACCGCAGCGGCAGTTTTTCCGACAGCAAAAAGACCATCGATGCCGCCGGCAAATACATTCTTCCCGGCATCATCGACGCCCACGTTCATTTCAGGGAACCGGGGTATGAATACAAGGAAGATTTCGGGACCGGATCGACGGCTGCGGCTTGCGGCGGCGTCACTACGGTCATGGATATGCCCAACAATCTGCCGTTCTGCTCAACCCCCGCAGCCCTCAAGGAAAAACTCAGGAAGATCAAATCGAAAGCATATGTGGACTACGGCCTGGTGGTCGCGATCGTGGGCGAAACGGTGGAGCTGATTCCGGCGCTGGCAAGGGCAGGGGCCAACGTTTTCAAGATTTTCATGGGTTCTACCGTAGGGGGCGTTCCGGCGCCGGACGACGGCGGCATGCTCCGGGCCTTTGAACGGGTCCGGGAGACGGGCCTGCGCGTCGGCGTGCATGCTGAAAACAACCCGATCATGGATTATTTCACCACCAAGCTGAAAGCCGCCGGACGGACCGATCCGCTGGCGCATGTCGAGGCGCGGCCGGCCGTGGCCGAGGCCGAAGCCGTTCAGCGGGCCATCCTGCTGGCCCGGACGGCAGGGTGCCGGCTGCATATCTGCCATCTCAGCTCAAGGGAAGGGGTGGTGCTGGTTCGCGCGGCCCGGGCAGGCGGGATGGATGTTTCCGCGGAAACCGGCCCCCACTATCTCCTGCTCGATGAAAACTACATGAAAAAGGTGGGCGGCATTATGAAAATCAATCCGCCGGTCCGTTCCCGAGATCATGCTGAAGCCTTGTGGCAGGGGATACTGGACGGGACCATCGGCATGATCGATACGGATCATTCGCCCCACAGCCGCGAGGAAAAATTCAACGATGATATCTGGAAAGTTTCCCCCGGTTTTGTCGGCGTGGAAACTACAGTGCCCCTGATGCTGACCCAGGTCAATGCCGGCAGGCTTTCCCTGAATCACTACGTGAAACTGGCGGCCGAAAACCCGGCCCGGGCGTTTAACCTGTATCCGCGCAAAGGGGCCATTGCGGTGGGTTCGGACGGGGACTTTACGATTGTCGATCTGGACCGGGAAGGGACCATCGACGGCAATAAGTTGCACAGCCGCAATACCGTTACGCCGTTTGACGGATGGAAGGTCAAGGGGATGCCCGTGTATGCGGTGGTGCGGGGCAACATCGTGATGAAAGACGGTGAAATCGTCGGCAGGCCCAAGGGGAGACATATCAAGGCGATTGTCCGATTCTGACGGGAATGACGGAGACAGCCGGGCGTCACCATGAAATCGGATTATCCGCAATAAAGAAGGAGGAAAGATGGCAAAACTGCGATTGACGCTGGCGTGCGGCGATTATGATCTGACGCGCCCCCTGGTGGACGGCCGGGTCCAGCCCGATGGAATTGAACTGATTGCACTGACCATGCCGTCTCCCGTCAGGCACTGGCGCATGATCCGGAACAGGGAGTTTGACGTGTGCGAACTCTCCATGTGCCAGTATCTCGTTTCCAAGGCCAAGGGGGCGCCGCTGATTGCCATTCCGGTTTTTCCCCATCGCCGCTTCCGGCATTCCTATATTTTTGTAAACGCCGGGTCCGGAATCAGCCGCCCCAAGGATCTGGAAGGGAAACGGGTGGGACTGCGGTCTTCCCAGAACACCGCCGGCCTCTGGATCAGGGGGATGCTGCAGCACTATTACCAGGTTTCCCTGAAAAAGATACGATGGGTTACTCAGGATGAAGAGCCGGTTCGAACGAAATCCAAAACCGGACTTAAAATCGAACGGGTTCCCCCGGGGGATGACATCGACAGCATGCTCGTCCGGGGGGATCTCGCCGCCGCCATTTACCCGGATATTCTCCCGTCGTATTCACGGGGCGACAAGGCTGTCAAGCGTCTGTTTGAGGACCCGGTGGCCGAAGAAAAACGGTTCTTCAAGGACACCGGTTTTTTCCCGATCATGCATACGGTGGTCATCAAGGAGGAGGTTCTGGCGCAATACCCCTGGATCGCGAAAAATCTGCAGGGGGCGTTCCAGCAGGCAAAGGATCTCTGCTTCCACCGCCTGGAGGACCCCCGCAAGGTGTCCCTGGCCTGGTTCATGCACTACTGGGAAGAACAGAAACAGATCCTGGGGCCGGACCCCTGGGCCTACGGCCTTGAGGAGAATCGCAAAAGCCTGGAAAGCATGGTGATGTACGCCCAGGAACAGGGCCTGATCCCCCGGAAGTTCAAGCTGGAGGAACTGTTCACCCAGAATGCCATCGAAAATGATCCGCATTATCTGGTGGATCTTAAAAAGCTGAAATAACCTCTTCGAAGGAGTCAATCCGCATGTACCATGATATGCCGAAAATGATTGCAAAATCCATGTGGGAAACCCGAGCGGTCAAGGTCTCGGTGAACAATCCCATCAAAATGACTTCCGGCAAGCTCAGCCCGTTTTATATCGACTGCCGGCTGTTGATTTCCTACCCGCTCCTGCGGAGCATGATCACGGCCTATGCCCAGTGGATGCTGGCGGAAAAAAAGGTCGCGGTCGATTGCATCGCCGGCGGCGAAACCGCCGGGATCCCTTTCGCAGCCTGGCTTGCCGAGAAGATGAACGCCCCTTTCATCTATGTCCGCAAAAAACCCAAAGGGCACGGCTTGACTTCCCAGGTGGAAGGGCGGATCGAACCCGGCCAGTCGGTTCTGCTGTATGAAGACCTGATTACCGACGGCTTGAGCAAAATCAACTTTATTCAGGGAATCCGCAATGCCGGCGGCCGGGTCGAGCATTGCCTGGTGGTGCTGGACCGAGTGGAAGGCGGCGAAAAAAAACTGGCGGAAGAAGCCGTCCGGCTTCATGCCGTGGTGACGATGGACCAGTGCTTTGAAGTCGGATTGAAAAATGGGTATTTATCCGAGAAAGATATGGCGGTCATCCGTTCTTATCTGGCGAAGGGAAGTCTGTGAACCCGGCGGCCTGCAGCATTCTAAAATAGGTGCGGTTGAAGACTTCCGCGGCCTCATAACAGGCCCAATGCCCGGCCCCCTCGATTTCCCGAAAGATCAGCTCGGGTTGAATGGCCTTAAGGTAATGGATGCGCTCGTGCATATGGCCGTTGACGATGGCATCGCGGCTGCCGTAAAGACCCATCAAACGCCCCTTCACCTTGTGAAGCGGCTCCTGCAGGATATCCAGATGCCAGTATTTGTAGGTTCGCACCCGGCACAGCGGTGTGTTGCGGTTCTGGATGTAAACGGCCAGGGCATCGACCTTGCGGGGATCGGCGATCATTAAAATTTCGAGGTTGCGCCGGTGGGCCTGCAAGCGTTCTTCGTCGGTTTTAGACCTGCGCCAGTTCCGGAGGGTTTCCATGGGATTGCGCGTCAGCCCCATCCCGCCCGAACCGGAGAACGTATGTGAAAGCAGCCGGTCGCCCTGCAAGGCGGCCACGAACCCGCCGACAATGCCGCCGAAGGAAAATCCGAGCATGTGAAAGCGTGCTTCCGGCGGCAGAATCCGGTCGATTCCGGCTGATAAGATCGCCGCCAGATTCTCGATGGTCCGGGGCTCCGGCAGATCATCCGATTCGCCGAATCCGGGGAGACAAGCTGCAAAAACGGTAAACCGGCTTGCCATTGCCGGAATGTTGCGGATCCAATGCAGCCAGGAACCGAACCCGCCGTGCAATAACACCAGGGGAGTGCCCCGGCCCCAGACATGCCAGAGCATGTTTCCCGGACCGATGGGGGTCAGGCGCCTTTGGGATAATGATTCAATCCGGCCCACCGCTTCAGTGGGGTCTTCATTCGGAAGCGGTGGAAACAATGTTTCAGCAGTATTCATGACAGACGATCCCTTTTGATGTTTTTTTGATCCGGACGGATAGCCGGCCGGAATCAGATGCCGTTCAAAATTCTTTTAATGAAGGAGCAGCCCATTGAAGATGACAAGGTTTTTCTTTCCGAATTTTTTGTTTATGCAGAGTTTTAGGCTGACTGCCATTCCATTGGCAGCACTGACAATTTTCTGTTGCGCACGGACAGTAACGATTTCTATCCCACCCGTTGTCGAGCTGTCTAATTATCAGAATATCGGTCTGGTCGAGTTCGTTTCGCAACCTGAAGACCAACTGGGAAAAGAAGCAACAAGGAAGTTCATCGAAAACCTCCATGCAGCGCAACCAGGGATACCGATAGTGGAGATCGGTAGCCAAGTCAATGTACTAACAAAAATAGGATATGACAAACTTGATTTTCGGTCTATTAGGGCCATCGGCGACCATTTCGGCGTGAAAGCTGTGATTACAGGCACCGTCGAATTGTCGGAACCACAACCCGATTTCAAGATTGCCGCCGACCAGAAAGTTCTCGCTGCCAAGGTAACGGCCAAGGTTGAAGGCCGGATGATCGCCAAGCTCTGGGAAACCGCCAGCGGCGCTACTACTTGGAACAACTCCGCATGGGGAAGTTGGACCGTAGGAGGGATCAGTTTCGACAGCAACGGGAGGGTCAGCGCCGGCTACAAACACCTCAAGGAGAAAAAGGACCAGATACTCACGGCACTTGTTAGAGCACTTAACGGTGACTTCTGGCCGAGCTATGAAAAACGAAAAGTGACAAAATGATTTTATTTGATCTCTAAAATACACCGCCCGCGCTTGTCGGGAAGCTTCATCATCAAAACTGATCACTTCTTGCCAAAGTCTTCTGCTACGAAAGCTACAGATTCGGAAAAGAATACAAACGTTATTCACTCCCCTCCCGCAGTCTTTCAATATTACAGATATAGGACTTGTGCGGAACGGCTCCGCTGACGGGGTCGGCAAGGTCGTTGGTTACGATCAGGTTGATGTTTGCGCCCTTGTCGCTGAAGGGGTCATACGCCGGCAGGTCCAGCGCGGTGCAGCTCTGCCACCAGCCGTGCTGGGTGCAGACCACCCGTGGGTGAATCCCTTCCTGCACTTTTGCCTTTAAGCGGATGGACCCGTGGGGGGTGGACAGGTTGACCCAGTCGCCTTCCTGAATTTCCAGTATTGCGGCGGTGTCGGGATGAATTTCCACAAAGGGATGGGGAGCCATTTTCCGCAGGGAGGGAAGGCCGCGGTGCTGGCCGTGGCAGTAAGCCAGCAGTTTGGCGTTGGTAAGTATAAAGGGATACTTTTCTGCCAGGTCCGGCCGGCTGAAGGGGCTCATGAGCGGCTCCCGATAGACGGGGAGGGGATCAAAACCGTTTTCAAGAAATTTTTCGGAATAGACTTCCATTCTCCCGGTGGGGGTTGCAAAGCCTCTGGCGCCGCCGCCGGCCGCTTCTTTGTGTTTTTCATACCTGACCGGCTGGGGCAAAGAGATGCCGCCCGGGCTTTTTCTCAAATCCGCCACGGTCAGGCCGGTGGGCGCGAGCTGATAATTAAAAGCGGCTTCAATGTCTCCGTTCCAGAACTTATCCGCAAGACCCAGCTTTGCGGCCAGTTCGAAAATAATGGTGGCATCCGGTCTGGATTCATAAAGGGGTTTTATGACCTGGGGCATCAACTGGAGATGGCAGCAGGTCTTGCCGTCGCCTTCGAATGTCGGCTTTAACAAAAAGGATTCCCAAGCGGTGGTTGCAGGCAGGAGAATGTCCGCCATCCTGGCGGCCGGGGTTTCAAAGAGTTCGGCCAGGGCGAAAAATTCCAGCTTTGCAAAAGCGGCCCGGCCCCTGCGGCTGTCGCCGTTGGCCGTCAGGGTATTGCCGCTGAAAGAGACCAGCGCCTTGACCGGATAAGGTTCTTCCTCCAGGATGGCGCGGTAGAGATCCCGGGCCTGGATGTTGGTGGGGCCCAGGGGGCGGTTTTCCCGGCCGATGGACGGTATATCGAGTTTGAATTCCTTTTTGCCGTCAATCGGATTGGTTTTGGGCTTCGGGAAAATGACATTGCCGCCGGGCCGGTCGAAATTGCCGCTTAAAGCAAAGAAAGTGCAGATGGCCCGGTTGTTCTGCATGGCGCCGGTATGCTGCTCGACGCCGTTATAGGCATAATAGCAGGAAGGCTTGCGGGTATAGAACAGGCGGGCGGCCTCCCTGATGCTGCCGGCATCCACCCAGGTAATTTTTGCGGACTTTTCAGGCGGGAACTGATCGGCCAGGTCCGTCAGGTATTCAAAAGCCGGGCGGCAGGAGACGGTTTTGCCGTTGCAGAGCTTCAGCCGGTACTCTCCCGAGAGCGCCGGCGTACCCTCCTGCCGGTACGTCCGGGTCCCGGGGTCGCAGTCCAGAAGCCCGCCGGCGGATTCGTCCCAGGCCAGGTAAGGATTGTCCGGCGAAGCCGGTCCGATATCGTTGCGGCGGATGAAGCGGCCGTTGTCCGCCCGCACCAGAAACGGCGAATTGGTCCAGGAACGCACAAACTCCCGGTCGTAGCGTTTTTCATGGATGACCACCTGCAGCATTGCCAGGGCCAGGGCCACATCGGTTCCCGGCCGGACCGGCAGCCACAGGTCGCCTTTTTTCCAGGTTTCATTGCGGCGGGGGTCGATGATGATGATTGCGGCGCCGCGCTTGCGGGCCGCGTTTACTTCCTCCAGGTGTTTTTTCCAGGATGCGGCCGGGTTATGCCCCCATAAAAGAATACAGTCGGTGTTTTCGAAATCGGGCTTGGGCATGCTCACGCCGTAAGTATGCCGGGAACCATGCGATTTATGCCAGCTGCAGATATGAATGGTGCAGTGATCATAGTTGGGACTGCCGAATGCCAGGCCCAGGCGCGAAATAAACCCCTTGAAATCATTGGCCGGGGCGCCGCCGGAGGAACCTTTGCCGAAAACAACGGCTTTGGCGCCGTGGGTTTGCCTGATCCGCAGCAATTTCCGTGCGATGGTATCCAGTGCTTCTTCCCAAGTGATGCGCTCCCAGCCGGGATCCGCATCTGTTTTTGGCCGGGTCCGTTTCAGGGGATATTTCAACCGTTCCGGATGATAGACCAGCTCCGGGCTGGCAAGCCCCTTGGGGCACAGGCCGGTGGCATTGGGATGGTCGGGGTCTTTGCGAACTTTAACCAGTTTGCCGTCTTTGATATGACAGATCACGCCGCAGCGGGATTTGCACTGGGGATCATAGGTCCGGATAGTCGTTTGCATGGGCGCGGTTCCTTCGAAAGAAGCGAGTGGAGTCTTCTTTTGTAAAATTGTCGGATGTCGAAATTTTAATGTATTAATCTACTGTTCGCAGGTGGTGAATGCAAGTGAAAAACAGGGGAAGCCTTTGAACTTTTTTTATTGACTTCATATTTTGTTTTAAAATATTCTGAAATGGAATATTAACCCGAATGGAAACCGAACCGATGCCATGAAGAACAAACCATCCAGTGAGTATGTACTGCTGGGGGCCTTGATGTCCGGCCCCCGGCACGGCTATGAAATCATGCGGTTCACCGAAAAAACTCTCGGGGTGACCTGGTTTGTCGGCACCAGCCAGCTTTACGCCCTGCTGAAAAGGCTCGAACAGCAGGGCCTGCTCCGGTCCACCCTGGAACACCAGGACGCGCGCCCCTCCAAGCGTATTTTTTCGATAACTTCGGATGGAAAAGAAGCCTTTCTGAAATGGCTGCATGAACCCACCCCCCATGTCCGGGACTTTCGGGTCGAGTTCCTGGCAAAACTTTTCTTCTTTTATCATCTATCGATCCGGGGGGGAAGGAAGCTGATCGATCTCCAGGCGGAACGGCTTCACAGCATCCGGTCTAAACTGAAGCAAAACACCGCCATCGAAACCGACCCTTACAGCCGGCTGGTTTACGGATTTAAACTGGCAACCGTGGAGGCGCGGCTGAAATGGCTGATGCAGAAAGCCGGGCCGTTTATGGAGCAAATTACAGATGGATCACCTCCGGGTTAGTCGATAATTCGGAGAGGGTTCAGGGGTTCAAGTGTAATGCTGAAGAACTATGAAGAACTGAAGGTTTAGCAGAAGTCCTGACTGGTTATTTGCATTGCATATATTTTTTCTCACCGCCGCATGAAGCAGAGTACTAAGGAGTTGAATGCAAAATCTGAAAAAAGTCAAAGTTGAAGACGCGATTGGAATGGTGCTGCCCCATGATATCACCCGGATCATCCCGGGCAAATTTAAAGGGGTCGGATTCAAAAAAGGGCATGTCGTTCAAGAAAAAGATATTCCGGAACTGTTGAAGCTGGGAAAGCAGAAGCTCTATGTCCTGAACCTGTCGGATAATTTTATCCATGAAAATACGGCGGCTCTGAGAATCGCCCGGGCGGTTTCCGGCAAGGCGCTTAAGTGGACCGATCCCGGCGAGGGGAAGACCAACCTTGTTGCACTGACGGACGGTCTGCTTAAAATCAATACCGTCGGCCTGTTGAAAATAAACCGAATCGGCAGTATTATCCTCTCGACCCTGAAAAACAACTTTACCTGTAAAGCCGGCCAGATCGTGGCGGCGACCCGGATCATTCCGCTGATTATCCGGGAAAATAAGATTGAACGTCTGGAAGCGATCGCTGAAAAATTTAAAGCGGTCATAGATATTTTACCTTATGCGAAGAAGAAAGTCGGCGCGCTGGTCACCGGCAGTGAACTCTATGACGGCCTGATAAAGGATGAATTTGACAAATATGTCGCTTCCAAGATCAGTCTTTACGGTTCAACCGTAGTGAAAAAGATCGTGGCGCCGGATGATCCCGATCGGATTGCCGCCGCCGTCCGGGAATTGATTGCGCTGGGATGCGATCTGATCGTAACGACCGGAGGGTTGTCCGTTGATCCGGATGACGTCACGCGCATCGGCATCCGCCGCGCCGGCGCCAGGATCATCTTCTACGGAACGCCGATACTGCCGGGCGCCATGTTCCTGTATGCCTCTCTTGAAAATGTTCCCATCATGGGATTACCGGCATGTGTGTATTATCATGCCGCCACCGTATTTGATTTGATGCTGCCGCGGGTACTGGCCGGGGATGCAATCACTCAGACCGATGTTGCCGCACTGGGCCATGGCGGCCTTTGCATGAATTGCCGGGAATGCCGCTATCCGGTCTGTCCCTTCGGCAAATAAGCCTGATGGCGTCATCCGGAAGAACTTAAGGACGTATAAAAATGAAAACAGAACTGAACCGGCTCGTTGTCGGAATCAAGGGGGCGGGGGAAATGGCCAGCGCGGTCGCCTGGCGCCTGTACATGGCCAATATCCGGAGCATCTGCATGCTGGAAACCCCCGCGCCATTAGCGGTCAGGCGGGCGGTTTCTTTTTGTGAAGCGGTATATAAGGGAAACGCAACCGTCGAAGGGGTTGAAGCCGTAAAAGTCGGTGATGGCGAGGGAATCCAGGCCGCCTGGAACCGAAAAAAAATTGCCGTTCTGGTTGACCCGGACTGGCAGATCCTTAAAGCGCTTACCCCCCGGATTGTTATCGATGCCATCCTGGCCAAGGTTAATATGGGGACCGCGCCCAGCGATGCTCAGTTGGTAATCGGCCTGGGTCCCGGGTTCAACGCCCCTGCGGACGTTCATATGGTAATTGAGACAAACCGGGGACATCATCTGGGAAGAATCATCACGGACGGCGGCGCGGAACCGGACACGGGCATCCCTGGAAATATCGGCGGATACACGGAGCAGCGTGTTCTACGGGCGCCGCTGGATGGGATATTCAAAACACGGCATTCCATTACCGATCTGGTGAAGTCCGGCGATGTAACCGGCACGGTGGAGGACGAAAAGGTCTGTGCCGGGATCGACGGCGTCCTGCGAGGGTTGATTCGATCCGGCAGCCGGGTCCGCAAGGGGATGAAGATCGGCGACATCGACCCCCGCAAGGACAAAAGCTATTGCTACACGATTTCCGACAAGGCCAGGGCCATCGGCGGATCCGTACTGGAAGGGGTCATGCGGGTGTTTAATTCATGATTTCTTTGCAGGAGGGACTGGCGCTTTCACCCGGCGGCGTGGTCTGCTTTGTGGGCGCCGGAGGCAAAACCAGCCTGATGTTCAGGTTGGCCCGGGAGCTTTCAGCCGGGGGCGATTCCGTTCTGACCACTACCACCACCAAAATTAAAATGCCGGACCCGACTGAGACGCAAGCAGTCGTGATTGCACCGGAAGCGGAAGCCATCATCAGCAGGGTCCGGCAGGTTCGTACAGCCGGTTTTCATTTTACGGCCGTTGCGGAAAAACTCGATTGCTTGCTTAAACTGAAAGGGTATGCCCCGGAGTTTATCGACGATTTGTGGAAACGCAGGCTGTTCCGCTGGATTCTGGTGGAAGCCGACGGCGCCGCCGGAAGATCCCTGAAGGCGCCGGCCGGGCATGAACCCGTTATTCCCGCCTGTACCGGATGGGTGGTCGGGCTTGCCGGTCTGGATGCGGTTGGAAAGGCACTTGAAGAACATTCGGTTTTCAGGTCTGACATATTTACGCAACTGACCGGGCTTGCCGCCGGCCGAACGGTTTCCCCGGCGGCCATCGCGGCATCGCTGACCCACGCCGCCGGTATTTTTAAGGGGAGCCCCGGCGCTGCCGGCCGGTATATCTTTTTAAACAAGGCCGAAAGTGCCGATCGCATTCATGCCGGTCGTCAAATCGCAGAAATCATCAAAAAGACAATCCCCTCACGGATAAAGCGAATTCTCATGGGCAGCATACAGAAAAATCCGCCGGTGATGGAATATTATGATGTTTTCTGAAAGAGGTGAAGACCATGGAAAGTTTTATATCTGATTTAAACAGACTTCTGGCAGCAGGGCAAAAGGTTGTGGTCGCCCGCATTATTTACCAGAAAGGTTCGGCCCCGCGTTCCGTCGGGACCCGCTGCATCATCCTCGAAAACGGCGTAATTCTGGGGACCATCGGCGGCGGCGCCCTGGAATATGAGGTGATCGAAAAGGCCCGTGAGGTCCATAAAACAGGCCGGTCCGCTACCCTCCATTTTCGGTTGACGGGGGAAGAGGTGGCTGAAACGGACATGCTCTGCGGCGGAATCGTGGATGTTTATCTGGAACCCGTATTCCCGGAAAACCAGGCAGCCGGAGATATATTCAGAAGCATTCGGGCGCTCGCGACGGCGGAAAATGTCAAAGCAGCCCTTCTTACCCTGATCGCAGACGGAATCGCCCATGACCGCCCGGACCGTCATGCCCTGATTATCCGGGAGGCTTCCGGCGTCCGGGTTGTCGGACAAATTGCCGGCGGCGATCCTATCGATCTGGAGAAGCTTTTCGAATTGGAGCTTCCCCAACTGAAACCTTTCGGCGCCGCAGGGGTTTCCATTTTCGTGGAACCGGTCCGGGCCGCCGATGTTCTCTATATCTTCGGCGCCGGTCATATTTCCACGTTTCTAAGCCCCCTGGCAAAACGGGTAGGATTCGGGGTCGTGGTCATCGACGATCGTGCCGATTTTGCCAATCAAAAGCGTTTTCCCGATGCCGATGAAATCCGGGTAATGCCGCTTTCGCAACCGTTTGACCGGATTGTCGTGACGCCTACTTCCTATATTGCCATTATCACCCGGGGGCACATCCATGATCATGCCGTTCTCAAGGAAGCCCTTAAGAAAAAGCCCGCTTATATCGGCATGGTCGGGAGCAGGAGAAAAAGAGAGGTGATCTATCAGGCCCTGATGAAAGCGGGCGTTTCAAAAGAAACCCTGCAAAGGGTGCATTCCCCCATCGGGCTCTCCATCGGCGCGGAAACGCCGGAGGAGATCGCCGTCAGCATTGTTGCCGAACTGATCCAGGAGAGAAACCGGCTGAGGAAAAAAGAGAACGCATAAACCGGAGGGATCGCCGGAGGCCGGTCTGTACACAGACAGAATCGGATCAATCAAGGGGGAAGGTCCGGCTTCAGCATGAGAATGTAAAAAAACCGGCCTCCGGCAAAAAATATAACTATACTTTTACGCGCAGTTTGGTCTGATTTTCACCATTAATGAAATGATCGCCTTTTACGGCGCGTTCGGCTTCCAGTTCCAGTTCTTCATCCCACTGGCCCAGGGAATATCCGAACCAGGGGGGCTGCGGCGTCAGCGCCGGCAAGCCCAGTTCTTCCCAGATCTTACGGGCGTTTTCCATATACTTCTTTTTCGGAAGTGAAATCGGCGGATACGGTTCCTTCAAAATGGCGTTTACCAGCAGGGCGGATTCATCGGCCGGGTCATGCTGGGAGGCAATGTCCGTGCTCACGCTGGCGCCTCCGAATGGCGGCGCATGACCTTTTTCAAGCCCTTTCAGAATCTGCACATCGAGATGCGGTTTCATGCGGTAGCACATGGCCCACATGACGGCATCCAGGTTTTCCGGATCGATATCGGTATCCACCGCCACCAGTATTTTGCCGACGCCCTGGTGGAAGGAGACGGCGGCATACATGGCCCGCCACACTTCGGATTCGCTGGGCTTGTCCATCTGGATGACAATGAACTTGCGCAGGTTGGTCAGGGGTTCATGCAGGTAAACCCGTTTGACGCATTTGATGCTGTAGACATTTTTCAAATGGTTCAGGAACAGCGGTTCATAGCCGACCTTCTTGACCACCGAGCTTTCGCTGGGGGTTACCTGGCTGATCCAGGAAACATAGGTCGCTTTCTTTTTGTGGGTGATGCAGGTGATTTCCAGGTAGGGATTGGTCTGGCGCGGATGCATGTAGCCGTGGGATTCGCCGAAAGGACCTTCCGGTTCCAGGAACTCGGTCGACATTTTGCCTTCAATGACGATTTCCGCATCCGCCGGGACCAGAATATCCACGGTTTTACATTTGACCACCGGGATCGGTTCCCCCACCAGGCCGCCGGCAACGGTAATTTCATCAACCCCGCGGGGCACTTTCTGAACGGCGGCGTAGGAGACTGCGGGGGGCGCGCCGATAACCAGGGCCGCCTCCAGGGGAACCCCCTTGGCTTTGCACTTTTCCCAGTGCACCTGGATGTCCTGCCCCAGGCCGCTGGGGAAGCACCCCACTTTGCGTCGCTGCTTCATCTGACCCCTGTAGTTGCCGATGTTTTGAATGCCGGTTTCAATATCCTTGGTAAACCAGTGGGAACAGGTTGAATAGGGGGCGTTGTCAAAACCGGGAGTTGAAATCGGAACCGGAAAGCGGTCGGTGCCGTTGCCCTCCTGGTCCAGATCCTTGCCCTTGATAACGATCTCCTGGCAGGCAGCTTTGTCGACAACAACCGGATCGATCCGATTGGCTACGGCCGTCTGCCAAACCGTATTGACATCTTCAAGCTTGCACCCCAAACCGGTCAGGTATATCTCGGGATTGGCCGCCAGCGCCCCGACGACAACCGGCATATCATACTTTTTGCCTTTGGCATCCACCACGTTTTCAAACATAAAGGCCTTGCGGTCTTTTTCTTCAATACCGCCGCGGTATTGCCATCGCACCAGCGGGTGGAGCTCCGTGTCTTTATTGATTTTCCTTTTGACACGAATCAGCAGCCCTTTTTTCTCTAAAGCCTTGAGGTGTTGATTGAGATTCTTATACTTCCTGCTCGCCATTTTCTTCCTCCTGTTGTGAGTTAAGAGACCGTCGGCACTTATTAAGGAGTGCATAGTTGAGTAGACATCATAACGCCGCCTGCCGTTGCCGCAGTTCGAATCGCGAAAAACTTTCGCATACGGCAGCGTAAGGCCGAGTTTAGGCGCTGCCGTGCGGCTGAAAAGGAGCTGCTTTGGTGCGTCCGGATAGGGACCGGCTGGTCACATTATAATTACAATGTAACTATAATGATCCGGGGATGTCAAGAAAAAAAGGCCGGACTTCATAAAATTCCGGCCTTGCGTCCTTTAGCAAGGTAGTACTCCCAGACCTTTCTGATGCTGACGGAAGGGAGATACGTTTTAGCTGCGGCGCGTTCAATTTGTTCCTTGGAAAGCGGCCGGGGAAGCCCGAGGATTGAGGATTCCACCAGCAGGCGGGCATTTTCCTCAAGATACAGGCAGGCGACAAAGGTTGCTTCCACGTACGCTTCAGCCACCACGGCGCCGTGGCCCTTCATAATTACGGCGCGCGAACCGCCCAGCGATCGGGCCATCCGGTTGGCCTCTTCGAAGGTGGTGATTTTCTCTGCCTCGGCATAGACCGGGACGACCGCGCCGAAAATGCTGCCGTGATGACAGACGGGAACCAGGTCCTTTCCGGCAATACTGGGTAAGATGGCGTAATGGCAGTGGATGTGGGCCACGCTGTTGACATCCGGCCGGGCCTGAAAAACAGCAGCATGAATGGGAAATTCCTGGGGCGGTTCGTGTTTGCCGCCGACCCATTCACCATTCAGGGATACTTCCGCGAGGTCGTCCGGGGCAACCGCTTCACGGGACAGCCTCATGGGGTTTATAAAAAATGTATTTTGGCCCGGCGCCCGGACGCTGATGTGTCCGGAAAAATCGAGCAGCCCTGCCAGGGTCAGCATCCGGCAGGCCTGGGCTGCATGCTCTTTTAAAATATGAATGTCTGTATCCATCGGGTGCCGCTCCTGCAAATTTGTCCGTTTATGAATAAGGCTCAAGCAAATGCCGTCGGTTACATGTGTTTTGTTTGATTTTCCATATTATCCGGCAGCAGCGGGGTTCAGGCCGGGTTGCCGCCGGGTAATCGTTATCTTGACAAAGTCGCCGTCATCCAATCCCAGGACCTCCTTCAGGCAAACCGGCGCCATGACTTCCAGGATGTTCCGGGCATGAATCCGGACATCCCCGGCGGGGATAATGATCGCTCCCCGGATTCCCTTTATCGTGGCCGGAAGGGTCTGAGCGCTGCAGAATTTCGGGTCGGGAGGAATCAGGGCAGGCGTGTCCGGTCCCTGTAAGGATTCAAGCAAATCGGCATCCGCATCGGCGATTGCCAGGTTCAGTGTTCCGGGAAACGGTTTAAATCCGAATTTTTGGCCGCATTGCTCCTGGACCCAGTCCAAACGGGTGAAGAAGGCGGCCTGGCGCACGCCGCTCACGATTTTTCCGGTTACCGTATATTTGTCATCCATATTTCGTTTTATTTATTCCTGAAACCATTTTTTGAGTTGAAAATCGTCCGGCGACTTGATGGAAGAATCGCTGATAATCGACTTCAATTTTGTCGTCAGTTCATGATTTTCTCCCAGGGCGGAAGCCAAAGACCCGGCCGCCCTTCCCAGGGTTCCATCCAGGGAAGCCTGAAATTTTTCTTTTACATCCGGTGGCAGATGCTGATAAGCGCTTACAATGTTCCGGACCCAGTTGGACAGGTCCTCGGCGGCAAGTTTGTTTTTGCCGTAAACATAGCCTTCAAAGGCGCCGACCGTCGCCGCGAATTCATATATTTTTGTATAGACATGCATGCTTATGATTCTCCTTATTAAACGCTGATGAGCATAGACATTGCTTTTTTATTTGTCAACCGGAGTGTTTTGCCCTGGGTGCGGCAACCGTCGCTCATCCCGCTCCATCCGTGCAGGTGCGGCGGAATCTTTCAAGCTGTTTCGCCCAGGCGGCATTTCTTGACAGCCCCGGGTTCCATCGGTATAGTCCCTCGAGTTTCAGGGCGTTGTGTGTGTTCGGTCTATAAGACTTTAGAATGAAAGACCCCGTTCGTTCTCTGACTTGTTTTGATGAATTTATGAAAATGGCTGCAATCTTCGCAATCCTGTCGGCATTGTTATATGCCCTTTCCAACGTGATCACAAAGAAAGGGTTTCAATACGCCGGTCCCGTTTACGCCGCGCTCATCAGCCTGTTGTCCTGTTTTACGGTTTCGCTGATTCTGAGTCTGTTCGTATTTTCACCCGGATATTTTTTGAACGCGGCGGTTTTGTTTTTTCTTGCGGCCGGCGTTATCGGTCCCCTTCTGGGAAGATTTTTTCTTTTTGAGGCGATTGACCGGGTCGGACCCTCGATTGCAACCACCTTGTATGAGTCCAAGCCGATGTTCTCGGTCATGCTGGCGGTGCTGGTTCTGGGAGAAGATGTGTCTCCTGCCGTTATTACCGGCATGATTCTGATGACGGCCGGGGCCGTCATCATCAGCTTTGAGAAAGCGGGGGGCGAGATTTCCAAGAAATGGTCCCGGAAGGATCTGGTGATTCCGCTGCTGGCGGGAGCCTGCTACGGCGGCTCGCATGTACTCAGAAAACTGGGGATAAACACGATTCCGGTCCCTATAGTGGCGGTCATGTTTCAGAATGCCAGCGCACTGGCGTTTGCCCCGTTGCTCTTTATGCTGCAAAAAAAACGACCGCCGGCCATAAAAAACCGCAAAGCCGCCTGGACGATTTTTACGTTTGCCGGCGTACTTCAGGTCGGGGCTCAGTGGTCTCTGTTTACGGCGCTGGCACATGGAACCGTTGTGGTGGTGTCTCCGCTGACGTCCCTGGCCACCCTGTTTGTTTTGATCCTGGCGGCGGTTTTTCTCCGGGAAGTTGAACGCGTAACCTGGAAGATCCTGGCCGGGGCCGTATTGATCGTCCTGGCGACGGTGGTGTTGACGGTCTTAAATTGAAAAAAATCTGCTGTCATAAATGAACTATCCCTCAGCCCCGCAAAACGGGATCTCCGCTTTGTCCCGACAAGCAGTGGGGAATTGGACCCAAAAGAGAATGAAAATATCAATGCGATTAGTGAGATCGGCGCAAATCCGCATTTCGCTTGACACATGTGAGCGTGTCTTTCTATACTGCCAAGAATTCAAACGCCCGCCTGCCGATTTTGATACGATAAGACCCTATGCCAAAAGGAGAACTCAATGAAAAACGTTCACCTCAGCGTCGCCATCAGCGATTATGACCATGTGCGCGATTTTCTGACAGGCGACGTCAGGGCCGAAGGCATTGAGATTACCTACCTGAATCTGGTACATGAGGAGATCTTTTACCGTTTTATAAAATTCAGGGAATGGGATATTTCCGAAATATCCTTCGCCAAATATGTTTCGCTGGTTTCCCAGGACGACCACAGCCTGGCGGCCATACCCGTTTTCCCCTCCCGGGCGTTTCGCCTGAGTTCAATCTATATTCACCGCGACGGCGGCATCCGCAAACCGGAAGACCTGGCCGGTAAAAAAATCGGCATCCCGGAGTGGGCCCAGACCGCATCGGTCTATACCCGCGGATATCTGATGCACCAGATCGGAATTCCATTGGAAACCATCGACTGGTACCAGGCCGGCGTCAATGCGCCGGGCCGGTCCGAGAAGGTCGCCCTTAAAATCCCGGCCGGAATTCGCTACACCCGGGTGTCCGATCGTTCCTTAACGGATCTGCTGTTGTCCGGGGAGGTGACTGCGGTGATGACAGCCCGTCCCCCCCAGGCATTTGTTGACGGCAACCCTGAGATCATTCGTCTGTTTCCGGATTTTATTCCGGTGGAGGAAGCCTATTACCGGGAGACCGGCATCTTCCCCATAATGCACGTGGTTGTGATACGGGCGGAGGTGCTGCAGCAATACCCCTGGGTGGCGATGAATGTATTCAAGGCCCTGGAAGAGGCCAAGCGCCGGAGCATCGAACGGGCGCTGGATGTCGCCGCGGCGCGGTTTCCGATTCCTTGGGGGTTCGAGTTTGCCAATCGCGCCGTCCGGATTTTCGGTAAGGATTACTGGCCGTACGGGATTACGTCCAACCGGACGACCCTGGAAGCTTTTCTGCAATACGCCCATGAGCAGGGGGTCTGTCATCGGCGTTTACAACCGGAGGAACTTTTTCCCGAGACTGTGCAAAGTTCGTTCGTTGTATAAAGTGGGTAGTCCATGGCCAGTAGTCCGTTGCTGCATATTCAACAGACGACGGACAACTGACAACCGGCATTTAAAGACCGGGAGGCTGGCGACGAATAGGGCAGGCAGAAGACTGTAAGCAATATACAAGGGAGGACATCCAATGATCAGAAAACAGACAGTATATTTCGAGCGTTGCGGTGGGGATGAAAATACCGAAGCCGTTATCGATATCGTCCAGGCGCGGCTGCAGGAAGGAGATATCAAGAGCGTGGTGGTGGCGAGTTCCCGGGGCGCCACCGGTCTCAAGTTTGCCAAAAGAATGGCGGCGGAAACCAACCTCGTGGTCGTTTCCTCTCACCCCGGCCGGAGCAAGCCGGGCGTGTGGGACTTTGATCGTGAAATCCTGAAGGAACTGGAGGGGATGGGGTGCACGGTCATCCGCCAGACCCATGTGCTGTCCGGACTGGAACGCAGCTTCAGCCAGAAGTTTTCCGGTATTTCCCGCACCGAGCTGCTGGCCGAGTGCCTGCGAACGCTCTGGGGCACCGGCATTAAGGTCGCGATCGAGTGCGCCGTCATGGCGGCGGACGGGGGTGCGATCCCCATCGAAAAGACCATCGCCGTCGGCGGAACCGCCGCCAAGGGGAGGGGGTCGGATTGCGCCATTGTCTGCCTGCCGGCCCATGCCACGAATTTCTTTGATTTCCGGGTACTGGAACTGCTGGCCAAACCGTTTCGAAAAGATTAATTCCTGCAAAAAAATCAACCGGCGGCATCCCGCGGACGTTTGGCGCCCTGCCGGTCTGCACAAGGAGGCCTGATGGTTAAGAGAAAATATACGAATCTGCGCGAACACCTTCAATTGCTGGAACAGAAAGGGCTGTTGTTTCGGGTCGCCCGTGCCATCAATAAAGACACGGAACTGCACCCCCTGGTCCGCTGGCAGTTCCGCAGCAATCTGCCGGAATCCCAGCGCAAAGGATTTCTCTTCGAGAATGTGATCGATGCCAAGGGAAGGCATTACGATTTTCCGGTGGCGCTGGGGGTGCTTGCCTCCAACCCCGAAATATACGCGGTCGGGCTCCAGTGCGGCGTGGAGGAGATCGCCGCCAGATGGGAAAAGGCCATGGCCGATCCGATTGAACCGATCGTGGTGGAATCGGGACCGGTGCAGGACGTGGTTTATGAGGGAGCGGCGCTGGATACACCCGACGGGGGGCTGGGGATGCTGCCGGTACCGATTTCAACGCCGGGATTCGACAATGCGCCCTATACCACCTGCTCCCACTGGATGACCAAAGACATTGAAACCGGCATTCAGAATTCGGGCAACTATCGCGGTCAGATTAAGGGCCCCCGCAAAATCGGCTGCTACAACCAGCCCGGGCAGCATTTTACCCTGCATCTTGAAAAGTACAAGGAAAAAGGGCTTCCCATGGACGCCGCTCTGGTTATCGGCGGTCCGCCGGTGGTGTCTTACGCCACGGTCCAAAAGGTTCCTTATGGCGTCAGCGAGATGGCTGTTGCAGGGGCCCTGGCCGGCGAACCGATCCACATGGTTCGGTGCAAGACCGTCGATCTGCTGGTGCCGGCCGAGGCCGAACTGGTCATTGAGGGAAAAGTCAATATTGAATTTTATGAACCGGAAGGGCCCTTCGGCGAATCCCACGGCCACATGCACCCGCGGGAGCTCAGCCCGTTTATGGAAGTTACGGCAATCACTCATCGCAAAAACATGGTCTACGTTTCCTTTATCAGCCAGGTGACGCCGAGTGAAAGCAGCGTGATTAAAAAGATCGGCTATGATCCGATGTTCCTGCATTTTCTGCGGAATCAGGCCGGAATCAAGAATGTTGTCCGGGTTAAAATGCACGAGGACATGACCAACCTGCGCAAGGTCATATTTATTCAGATGCGCGCGCCTTCCGAGGCCGAGGCCTGGCGGGCGTTGATGCTGGCGGCGGGCTTTCATCAGGGGGTCGGCAAGATTCTGGTCGCAGTGGATGAAGACATCAATGTGGACGACATGGATGCCCTGCTCTGGGCGATCAGTTATCGCTGCACCCCCCACAAGGATATACAGATCATCACCGGCCAGGAAAAGGGGCATGCCCCGCCGTTTGATTATTTCAAGGGGTCGACCCAGGACCGGGTCATCTTTCAGGAAGGCGCCGACGACAGCGCCCTGCTGATCAATGCGATTTTGAAAAAACCGTTTCCGCCGGTCTCACTTCCCAAAAAGGAATATATGGAACGCGCGGCCCGGATCTGGGAAGAACTGGGCTTGCCGAAAATCGAAAAAAAGTACCCCTGGTATGGTTATTCCCTCGGACAATGGGACGAAGAATTGGAAGAGGAAGCCGAATTGGCCCTCAAGGGCGAGCACTACCAGACCGGTCTGAAGCTTGAACGGAACAAGGTGAAAATGTCGCCACGGAAAAGCCCCATGGTCGGCAGTTATAAATAGTTAAGGGTTCAAGGGTTCAGGGTTCAATGGTTCAAGTGTTCACGAACGCGCCAGTCGGCGCACGTAATAGTTCCAGAACTCGATTATATTTTTAGAATAAAAAACCTGTTCGCCTTTGCCGGCCGATTCTTTGCCGGTGGTGGCGGTCAAGTCGCCGATCTGCAATGCCGTGACCTGCAGGCGTGCCGCCCGCTCCAGCAGGGCGGCATAAACGGTCGCTTCCTCAACGGAGGTCCCCGCTACCACCACGCCGTGGTTCTGCAGCAGCAGCGCCCGGTGTTCGCCGAGGGCATCGGCGACTTTTCCGCCCAGTTCAGCCGAACGGATCAGCAGCGACGTTTCCTGAAAGACCGGGATGTTGTTGAAGAGACTCCCTTCATGGCTGATGGTTTGAATGCTATGGCCGGCAGCCGACAGGGCGATGCAGTAGAAGGGATGGGTGTGGATGACGCAATTAATGCGGGGGTGCTTCCTGTAAATTTCCGTATGAATGGGGTATTCCGAATGCCTGCGCCCCGTCCCGGCCAGCTGGTTGCCGTCGAAATCGATGAGGATCATGTCGGCCGGCCCCATCTCTTCCAGACCGAGATCGTGGGGATTCATATGCAGGAATTCATCTCCGGGTTGTCGTGCGGTGATATGCCCCATGGTAAGGTTTCCATGTCCGGTCATCACCAGAATCTTACAGGCCAGGGCCAGTTTGCGGGACAGGTCGGTATCGATTTGCGGCATGACGTTTCCTCCTTGAGATGATGAAATTTAAATGACTTCTAGCCGGTGAACAGGCATTCGGCATAAACGGGTTTTAAAAAGCTCTTCTTTGATAAACGCTTGTGCGGAAAAATAAAAGAAAAAAATCGGCCGAATGATATTTTCCTTGACATTTTAAAATGCCTTTGGCAATAGTTACAAAGTAGCTAATTTGTAGTTACGCAGTTCTTGCAACTTTCAGCCGCAGCATCCATGCAATCCGCTTGCACGCTCTTTTATAAGAACCGTATCTGTCGGAACAGAATGAAAACGTTACCCATTTTTTATCACCCCACATAATATAGAGGAGGTCGGAACGATGGCAAATGAACATCTCAGAAGCTTACGGTCAACCCTTGAGTGGTTGAAAAAAGACGGTCTGGTTCTGGAAACGGACCGCGAGGTTGATCCCAAATGCGAAATGACGGCTTTGCAGAAGCGCATGGACGGCGGCCCGCCCATGGTGTTCAACAAGGTCAAAGGGTATGATAATGCCCGGCTGGCAACCAACGTGTTCGGGTCGGATAAGATCGTGGCGAAAATGTTCGGCTGCAAAGACCGCAAGGAATTGAAGTTTAAGATTCATGAAGGCATTCTCAACCCCATGGAGCCGCGCATTGTTGAAGATGCGCCCTGCCAGGAAGTCGTCATCGATAAGAACATCGACGTCTGGCCGGTCATTCCCATGGTCCAGCATACCCTTAAAGACCCGGGCCGGACCCTGGGCGCCGGCAAGACCCTGGCCGGCCCCAAGCAGTTCTGGGGCGGCTGGCATATTTCCTACAACCGCATGAGCTTCCGCGAAGACTTGCACTGGAAAGACAAATCCACTTTTCAGATTTCGCCGGGCTCCCATACCGACCAGATTGCGACGCATTTCTATAAAAAAGAACCGATTCCGTTCAGCATCAATATCGGCATCCCGCCGGCCGCCACCCTCATGGCCGGCGCCGGTTTCATGTACACGATTATTCCCAGGGGGTTCAACGAACTGGGAATCGGAGCGCGCATGCAGGGATTTCCCCTTGATGTGGTCAAATGCAAGACCATCGACGCCTACGCCCTGGCGGAAGCGGAATATGTCATCGAAGGCTACCTGGATACCACCAAGAAATTGTGGGAAAGCCCGCTGGCTGAAAAAGATCAGATGCAGGGGGTTTATCCTTTCCATCCGGAATGGTCCGGTTATTTCGGAAAAGCCTATCGTACCTGGCAGTTTAATGTTACCGGCATCACCCACCGGAAGCAGAAACCGATTTACGACCCGCTGTGCGTCCACAGTTACGACGACCACAATATCGACGTGCTTGTCCGGGAAGCCTGCTTTTTTGAACTGGCCGAACGGGTCAGCCCCGGCTTCTGCATTGACACTCACATTCCCATGTGCATTCCGGACTGGGGCGGGGTTCTGTTCCAGGTAAAGAAACGCCGGGCCCGCGATGAAGGCTATCCGCGCAATATCCTGGCGGCGGCCCTTTCCTGCTCCCTGGGCGCCCGGTTTGCCATGGTGGTTGATCCGGACATCAATCTGTATTCCATGGACGACATCATGTGGGCAATGTCCACCCGGGTGGATGCCCAGGACGACATCATGGTGGTGGCGCCGGGCGGCATGGGTCAGACCTTCCAGCCGGCAGAAAGAAGCTCGGCCGGTGAAAAACAGTGGACCCAGAGCAATATCCGTTTCTCCGGCGCCATCGGAATCGACGCGACGGTTCCCTATCAGTACCAGGATGCATTTGAACGCGCCAGCTACCCGATCGAGCTGGTCAAGCTGGAAGACTGGTTTACGAACGACCAGATCAAACTGGCCCGGTCTTACCAGGAAGATTATGCCAAATGGTTCTCTGAGTCCGGTATATAGTCCATTCAATTTTTATCAGCAGACAGAGGACACCCCAATGGAAGAAAAAAAGAAATTACTGGAAAATTGCCGGGTCCTGGATTTTACCAACCAGCTCGGTTTTTTGTGCGGCAAGATCTTAGGCGATCTGGGCGCTGATGTCATTAAGGTCGAAAAACCCGGCGGGGATGAATCCAGAAATGCCGGCCCGTACTACAAAGACATGCCCGATCCGGAAAAAAATCTCTACTGGTTTTCCTATAATCACAACAAACGCGGGATTACCCTTGATATCGAGACGAAAACCGGCCGGGAAATTTTAAAGAAGCTGATAGAAAAGACCGATATCCTGATCGAGACCTTTGCGCCGGGATACCTGGCCGGACTCGGCCTCGATTATGAGGACCTGAGCAAAATCAACCCCAAACTGGTGATGTGTTCCATCACCCCCTTCGGCCGGACCGGACCCTACAAGGATTATGACGGTTCGGATCTGATCTATATGGCCATGAGCGGCTTCATGTCCCTGGTCGGCGACCCGGACCGCCCGCCGGTCCGGGTGACCCTGCCTCAGTCCTACATGTGGACCGGGATGCATGCGGCCGCCGGCACGATGATGGCGTATTATCATCGAGGCCTTACCGGAGAAGGACAACACGTGGATGTGTCCGCCCAGGCCGGAGTTCTGTGGGCCTGTTCCATCGCGCCTTCTTTCTATGATTACAATAAGGAACTCCCCGGCCGGGCCGGGGTGTTTATCACGGGGCGCAGCATAACCGGCGCGAAAATGCGGGCGGTTGAACCTTGTAAGGACGGGTATGTGAATTATATCATTTACGGCGGGCCGGCCGGCATCCGCACCAATATGCGGATGACGGAATGGATGGACAGCAAGGGGCAGGCCCCCGATTATTTGAAAAATAAAGACTGGAAAAAATTCAACATTGCCACGGTTACCCAGGCGGAAATTGATCAGATCGAAAGTGCCAACAATACTTTTCTGGAAGGGGTTACCAAAAAAGAATTTTTCGATACCTGCCTTGAGCAGGATATGCTGGGTTATCCGGTTACGACCTCCCAGGATACCATGGAAGACGAACAGCTCAAATCGAGGGGCCTCTGGAAAGAGGTCGAGCATGAAGACCTGGGGACTAAAATCACTTATCCCGCATTCTTTACAAAATTTTCGACGCTGGCATGCGATCTCTGGCGCCGGGCTCCCCTGATCGGGGAGCATAACGAGGAGGTTTACGCCGAACTGGGGTATGCGCGTGAAGACGTACTGAACCTCATGCGGGCCAATGTAATCTGACTCATATCAATTGCTGCGGATTAACCATCAGGAGATGAGAGCATGAAAAAGGGTGTATTTGAGGGGGTAAAAGTTGCCGAGTTTGCCGCAATCGCCGCGGGGCCGCTGATCGGCAAGTTCATGGCCGATCACGGCGCTACGGTCGTGCACGTGGAATCATATGCCCGGCCGGACGGCTTCCGATCCAATTATCCGCCTTACAAAGACAATAAGCCCGGCCTGGACCGTTCCGGTTCCTTTGCCATCTGCAATAACAACAAGCTGGGAATTACCATCAACTTGAAAGCTCCCGGCGCCATTGACGTCGCCCGGAAACTGGTTCAATGGGCCGATGTGGTCACCGAGAATTTCACGCCGGGAACAATGGCCAAGCTGGGGCTGGGGTATGAAGACCTGAAAAAGGTCAAGCCGGACATCATCATGCTGAGCACCTGCAACCAAGGCCAGACCGGTCCGCATGCCCAGCATCCGGGATTCGGGTCGCACCTGTCGTCGTTGTGCGGCTTCACCTACGTGACCGGCTATAAGGATCGCGAACCTTCGGTTTTGTACGGGCCCTATGTGGACCATATCGGGGTCGGATACGGCGTTATTGCGGTTACGGCGGCACTGGAGCATAAACGGCGCACCGGCGAAGGCCAGTTGATCGACTCGGCCCAGTACGAAGGCGGTGTGCAGTTCATGATGCCGGCGCTGCTGGAATACAGCATCAATCAGCGCGTGATGGAGCGCGACGGCAACCGCCACGCCTTTGCTGCGCCGCACAACATCTTTCCCTGCAAGGGCGAAGACCGCTGGTGTGTGATCAGCGTGTTCAGCGATGCGGAATGGGACCGCCTGTGCAGGGTTATCGGAAAAGAAGCGCTCATTTCCGACCCGCGCTTTGCAACCGTTACAGCCCGGAAAAAGCATGAGGAGGAAATCGATCGGGAAATCGCAGAATGGACCTCCAACCGGACCGCCGAGGAGGCCTTTACCCAGTTGCAGGACCATGGCGTAAAGGCAGGGGTCGTCCAGACGATCGCGGACCTGTTTGCCGATCCGCAACTGACCCACCGGGGAATATTCGCACCGGTGGATCACCCGGTCGTGGGCCGGAGCCATGCCGAAGGACCGCCGTTCCTACTGTCGAAGACGCCGTTTAAGATCGATCGGGCGTCTCCCTGCATCGGCGAACATAACCATCAGGTATTTACTGAATTCCTGGGGTATTCGGAAGAAGAATTTAAGAAATTTCACGAAGTGGGGATTATCGATACGCCTAAATAGTGCCTGAACGAAGGGTTATATACATAAAATCCGAATATCGAAGTTCGGATTTTAAAATTTTGACCAAAAGCTGAAGTTTTCGGTCAACAGCTAAAGTTAAATAGGCCGGCTATATTGACCCGAAAAAGGATGGATTTATGAAAATTCACGAATATCAGGCAAAGGAACTTTTCAAAAAGTTCAACATTCCTGTTCCCAACGGGGCGGTTGCCTTCAGTCCGGCCGAAGCGGGAGCGGTGGCCCGGGAAATCGGAGCCTTGCCGGTTGTAATAAAAGCCCAGATCCACGCCGGCGGCAGGGGAAAAGGCGGCGGGGTCAAGCTGGCCGGGTCGGTTGCCGAAGCCGGCAAGCTGGCGGGAGATATCATCGGGATGAATCTGGTGACCCATCAGACCGGTCCCGAGGGGCGACAGGTTCAAAAAGTTCTGGTGGAGCAGGGACTCGCCATTGAAAAAGAATTGTATCTCAGCATTATACCGGATCGATCAACCGCCCGCATCGTTGTGATGGCAAGTGAAGCCGGGGGGATGGATATTGAGACGGTGGCCGCCAAGACCCCGGAAAAAATCATCAGAGTCGGCATTGATCCCCTGGTGGGGATTCAGCCCCATCATTGCCGGCAGGTTGCCTATGGACTGAAATTTTCTCCCGCAGCCGTAAAACAGTTCGTACCGATGCTGAGCGCCCTCTATCAATTATTCGTCGAACATGATTGTTCGCTGGTTGAGATCAACCCGCTGGTGCTGACCCGGGATGAAACCCTGATCGCCCTGGATGCTAAAATCAATTTTGATGACAACGCCCTGTTTCGGCATAAGGATGTTGCGGCATACCGGGATCTGGACGAAGAAGATCCCCTGGAAGTCGAAGCCTCCCGGTTTAATCTCAATTATATTAAAATGGACGGAAACGTCGGGAACATGGTCAACGGCGCCGGTCTGGCAATGGCAACCATGGACATCATCAAGCAAGCCGGGGCGGAGCCGGCCAATTTTCTGGATGTCGGCGGCGGGGCCAGCGCCGAGATGGTCGCAAACGGCTTCCGCATCATTTTAAGCGATAAAAATGTGAGGGCCATTCTGATCAATATCTTCGGCGGCATACTGCGCTGCGACGTTCTGAGCACCGGGGTTGTCGAGGCGGCCAAAAAAATCGGAATCAAGGTGCCGGTGGTGGTCCGGATGGAAGGAACCAATGTGGAAGAGGGGCGCAGGATTCTGGCCGAGTCCGGTCTGAACCTGATTTCCGCAAAAGACCTGAAGGATGCGGCTAAAAAGATTTCTGAAGTCGTCCGGGCATGACGTGGATTTCTGGAAAATTGTTGGGTGGTTCATACGGTTAAGGTCTATGAGGTGTTGCCATGAGCATATTTGTTAATAGAGATACGCGCCTGGTTGTTCAGGGAATCACCGGCAGGGAAGGGCAGTTTCATGCCCGCCAGTGCATTCTGTATGGAACCCGTGTGGTTGCCGGCGTCACACCCGGTAAAGGCGGTCAGCAGATGGATGCAGTGCCGGTCTTTAATACCGTGCGGGAAGCGGTTCAGGAGGCCGGCGCCAACTGCAGTATGATTTTTGTGCCGCCGGCATTTGCCGCCGATGCCATATTCGAGGCCGTGGACGCGGGAGTTGAACTGGTTGTCGCCATAACCGACGGAATTCCGGTCATGGATATGATGCGGGTCAAAGCCTGTCTGCGGTCGTCTCCGGTGCGGCTGATCGGACCCAATTGTCCGGGCATTATCACACCCGGTGAAGCCAAGGTCGGCATTATGCCGGGTCCCATCCACAAGCCCGGCGGTCCCATCGGGGTCATATCGCGGTCAGGGACCTTGACCTATGAAGTCGTTTACCAGTTGACCCTGAAGGGAATCGGCCAGACGACCTGCATCGGGATCGGCGGCGATCCGGTTGTGGGGACCGGGATGATCGACTGCCTGGCGGCCTTTGAAAAAGACCCCGATACCAAAGGGGTGGTGATGGTCGGTGAAATCGGCGGGAAGGCCGAAGAAGAGGCCGCCCGGTTTATTAAAGCCCACATGACCAAACCGGTGGTGAGCCTGATAGCCGGCTTGACCGCTCCTCCCGGACGCCGCATGGGACATGCCGGGGCCATCATCGACGGGGCCGGCGGAACCGCTCAGGCTAAGATCGAAGCGCTGAAAGCCGGCGGTGTTCATGTATGCGAGGACCTGGGGTCCTTCGGGGAGTTTTGTGCCAACGTGTTCGTATAAGAGGTTCACGGTTTACAGTTAAGTTGACGGTTCAGGGTACACAGTTCAAGGTTAAAGAAAAAATTTCGTTGAACTTACCCTGAATAGTTAATAATTAGATAATAGTTAATGGTGAACTGTGAACTGTGAACCCTGAACCAACATAAGGAAAAGGAATGGAACGAATCGTAGTGGGAATGTCGGGCGCCTCCGGCGCCATTCTGGGTATCCGGCTGCTGGAAGTTCTGGCGGATTCCGAGTTTGAGGTCCACCTGGTGATATCCGGCTCAGCAAAAAGAACCATCCAGCTTGAAACGGACTGGCAGGTGAAAGATGTCGAAGCCCTGGCCTATCAGGTGCATGACTTCGACGACATCGGTGCGCCGATCGCCAGCGGATCATTCAGAACCAGGGGCATGGTCATTATTCCCTGCTCCATCAAAACCCTTTCGGCACTTGCCAATTCATACAACACCAATCTACTGATCCGGGCGGCGGATGTGACCCTGAAAGAACGGCGACGCCTGGTGGTGGTCCCCAGGGAGGCGCCGCTGCATGCCGGCCATCTGGATTTAATGGCCAAGGTCGAGCGTCTCAGGGGGATGATTATGCCGCCGTTTATGACGTTTTACCATCGTCCCAAAAGCCTGGACGATATGATCAATCACCTGGTGGGAAAGGTCCTGGATTGTTTTCATATCGATAACCATTTGTTCCAGCGCTGGGGGGAAAAAAATAAAATGGCGACATCCTGAAATTCAGTCCGTTCCGGGATGGTCTGATTTACGATCCAAAATACGATCCAACAGATGCGCGAGGTGACATATGAAACACCATATTCCCTATGAAGATCTGAGGGGCTGGCTGCAGGAAGCCCGCAAGCTGAATGAGGTCAGGGACGTCGACGGCGCCAGCTGGCAGGAGGATATCGGCATGGCGACGGAGTTGCTGCATCATTCCGATCCGGCGCCCGCCGCGGTTTTTGACGGCATTCCCGGCTATCCCCGGGGGCACCGGGTTTTGACCAATTTTTTCGGGGCCAGGCGCATGAACATGACCCTCGGTTTTCCGACTGAATTGAGCCGGGTCGAGCTGTCCAACGCCTTTACCGGGGTTTACGGTTCCGTCAAACCGATTCCGCCCGAGTACGTTAATGACGGCCCTATCCTCGAGAATATTCAGGAAGGTGAAGCCGTAAATGTGCTTTCTTTCCCGACCCCCTTGTGGCATGAACAGGACGGCGGCCGCTATATCGGCACCGGGAGTTACGATATCACCCGGGACCCGGACGAGGGTTGGGTCAACCTCGGAACCTATCGGGTGATGGTTCATGATGAAAAGAGCCTGGGATTTTATATATCACCGGGAAAACACGGCCGGGTTCATCGGGATAAATTCATGGCGTTGAAAGAACCGATGCCGGTCGTCGTGGTTGTCGGCGGGGATCCTTTCCTTTACCTGATGGCCTGCAATGAAATTCCCTACGGACTGTGCGAGTACGACCTGGCGGGCGGCTTTCGCGGCAAGCCCTATCCGGTCATAAAAGGCCGGGTGACCGGCCTGCCGATACCGGCTCATGCTGAAATCGCCCTGGAAGGGTTTATCGATCCTAACAAAAGACGGGAGGAAGGACCCTTCGGCGAATGGACCGGTTATTATGCCAGCGGCGCGCGTCAAGAACCGGTTCTCGACGTCAAGGCGATTTACTATCGCAATGACCCTATTATTCTGGGGTGTCCCCCCAACCGTCCGCCGGATGAAATCGCCCGCTACCGGGCTGTGGTTCGATCCGGGTTGCTGAGGCAACAGCTCCTCAACAGCGGCCTTTCCGGAATAAAAGCAGTCTGGGGACATGAAGTGGGAAGTTCACGCATGCTGTTGACCGTTGCCATTGAGCAGCGCTATGGCGGCCACGCCACCCAGGTGGGGCATGTCGCCTCGCAATGCCATGTGGGAGCCTATGCCGGCAAGTACGTTATCGTGGTGGATGATGATATCGATCCTTCCGATCTTGAGGCGGTGATGTGGGCGGTCGTTTCGCGTTCGGATCCGGCCACTTCCATTGACATCATTCATAATGCCTGGTCGACCCACCTGGATCCGCGCATTTCCCCGGAAGACAAGAAAAAGGGACAGTTGACCAATTCCCGGGCCATTATCGACGCGACCCGTCCCTTTGCCTGGAAAGACCAGTTTCCGCTGGTGAATATGCCCAGTCCTGAAACCGCCCGCAAAGCCCGCGAAAAGTTTGGGTATCTGCTCGAGGGGTTCTGCAAGGCGCCTTGACGCAAACGGCCGGCGGCCTGCAAGGCGGCAGGCATCCGGAACCATTTGCGATGGTCGGATACCTGTTTTATGGGATTGAATTTAAGGCGTTTTTCAACTTTTTACGAATGGATCAACTTTCAATTATGAATTGAAAACCAAAAAGGAACGACAATAAAAAGGAGACCAAAGCATGGCACATAAGGACTTGCGGGACTGGTTGAAAAAAGTTGAAAAAATGGGCCAGTTGAAAAAGGTTGACGGCGCCAGTTGGGATCTGGAAATGGGGGCCATTACCGAGTTGATTTATCAGGAAGGCAAAGGAACCCCGCCGGCCGTATTGTTCGACAAGGTTCCGGGGTACCCCAAGGGTTTCCGGGCGCTTTTCGGCATTACCTGTTCGGTCGAACGGATGGCGCTGACGCTGAACCTGCCGTCGGCAAAATCGGGCGTTGAACTGGTCCAGGCCTATCGCAACAAACTGAAGGAATTCAAACCGATTGCCCCCCGGATGGTAAAAGACGGTCCGATTTTTGAAAATATCGACCGGGGTAATGACGTCAATGTTCTCAAGTTTCCGGTTCCGCTCCATCATGAACTCGACGGCGGCCGCTATATCGGCACGGGTTGCATGACCATGACCCGCGATCCGGACGAGGGCTGGGTTAATTTCGGCGCCTACCGCGTGATGGTGCACGATGAAAAAACCATCGGTTTTTACATTTCACCGGGGAAACACGGCAACCTCCAGCGCCAGAAATATTTTGAAAGGAACAAACCCTGTCCGGCCGTGGTGTGCGTCGGGCAGGATCCGCTGCTGTTCCTGGCATCGGGAAACGAAGTCCCTTATGGCCTGTCCGAATACGATTACGCCGGCGGCTTTAAGGGGGAACCGATCGACGTCGTCAAGGCCGAATATACAGGATTTCCCATACCGGCGCACGCGGAAATCGTCCTGGAGGGCGAGGCGGTGCCCGGCGATGAAAAACTGGAAGGACCCTTCGGGGAATGGTCCGGATATTATGCCAGCGATGCCAGGGTGGAGCCGGTGATCCGGGTAAAGAACGTTTATTACCGCAACAACCCGATTCATACCTGCGCCCGTCCCGGAAGGCCGCCTTCGGATTATTCTTTCAGCAAGTGTGTCGTCAAATCGGCCATGATCTGGGATGAGCTCGAAAAAGCCGGCGTTCCCAACGTAACCGGGGTCTGGTGCCATGAAGCCGGCGGCGGCCGGATGTTCAACATCGTCTCGATTAAAAACTCCTATCCGGGGCACTCGCGCCAGGCCGGCCTGATTACCTCCCAGTGCCATGCCGGAGCCTATCTGGGCCGATATGTCGTGGTGGTGGACGACGATATCGATCCGTCCAATACCTTTGATGTCCTCTGGGCGATTGCATCCCGTTCCGAGCCGACGGAATCGATTGAGATCATCCGCAGCTGCTGGAGCGGGCCGCTCGACCCCCGCATTCCCGAGGATCGCAAGGGGCTGAATTCAAGAGCGATCATCGACGCCTGCCGCCCCTATCAGTGGCGCAAAAAATTTCCGCCGGTGGCCGAATCCAGCCCGGAGCTGAAAAAAAAGACCCTGAAGAAATGGCGCACGACGATCTTTGACGGAAAATAACTGCCACGATCACGCTTATGTGTTTCCGAAATGTTTACCCGGTTAAGAAAGGAGCAATATCATGACCGAAACGGATGTCAAAAAAGAGTTCAGCGACGACTGGGCCCCCGGTCAGAACCAGTATAAGAAACAGCGCCTGTATGTCCGGGCGATCAGCGGCTTTACTTACAGCATGGCGGAGCAGCTCAAAAAGCTGCGCAGCATTCCCCGGGTCATCAAGGCAAAAGATCTGAAATTTGCAACCGGTCCGCAGTACTTCAACTGCACCATTTTAAGCCCTATCCGGGAAATGGCCCAATCCATTTTCGTGCACATGACCATATTGACCCCGGGCGGAAAATCCCAGAAGCACGGTCATGTGAATGAAGCGGTTTTTTACATTCTGGACGGTGAGGGGTATGACGTCCATGACGGGAAACGGGCGGACTGGAAGGCCGGCGATATCGCCATTGTTCCCAATTCCACCGTGCACCAGCATTTCAACCGGAGCAATGAAAAGCTGGCGCGCGCCCTGATCATGAAGACCAAGCCGTTTTATCATTTCATGAACATGTTTTTTCAGGAAGTCGTGGAGCCGCAGCCAAAAAAACCGGTCCCCGGCTGCGAGGATTTTAAACCCAGCATTACTTGAATAATACGCCTATCCACGAGGGAGGACACCCATGAGTTACGGTGAAAAAGAGTTTGCTTCCATCCGGAAAAAAGGAGCTGATTTTTATACGCAAAGACTGGAAGAAGTCAAAAAACAGAAGGTAACGGTCAAGAAGACCATCGTCACACCCGAAGAAATGCCTTGGGAACTCTGTCCCCAGGGACATATCAAGCACCTGGTGAATGAAAAGATGGGAACGGCGGCCAATACCCTTGACATCTGCATCCAGGAGATACCGGCCGGAAGCCGCTCGGGCAAACATTGCCACATGGCCGAAGAGTATATGTTTATCCTGGAGGGCAAGGGGTATTCGCTGCACTGGGACGTCGATTTCGAACTGGGCGACGCCTACTACTGGAAGGTCCAGGAGACCCCGTCGAAATGGGAATGGGAGCTTGGGGACTCGATCTACATTCCGCCCAATACGGTCCATCAGCATTTTAATGCGGACCCGGAGCATCCGGTGCGTTTTGTTTCAGCCGAAAGCCGCATGTTTAAATACATGGGACTGGATACCCTGGAGCAACTGGAAAATGCCCCGGAATTCGACCGGAAAAAGTAATAATGAGAATGAATCCCGATCTTATCGCTCCCTGTGGCCTTTATTGCGGCGTCTGCGCCGTGTATATCGCCCACCGCGATCATAATCAGAAATTCAAGAAACTGCTGTTGAATGTCTACAGGGGAGACGTTCCCGGCAAGGGAACCCTTCCCGGCAGCGAGAATCTGTCGGCAGATGATATCCGCTGCCGCGGGTGCTTGTCCGACGATCCGTTTATGCATTGCCGGCAGTGTGAGATCCGGGCCTGCACCCGGGCCAAAGGCTACAGCGGATGTCATCAGTGTGATGAATTTCCCTGCCGGAACATTGAAAACTTTCCCATGGCCGTGGGAAAAAAGGTTATTTTGCGGGCGATTCCGTATTGGCGCGAGGTCGGTACGGAGAAATGGATCCAGGCTGAAGAAGCCCGTTATATTTGTCCTGAATGCGGTTATAAAGTCTTCCGGGGCGCCGTCAAATGCAATCAATGTAAAGCAACACTGGACTTGGATTAGAATTTCTTGCAGGAGCGGCAATTGCCTGCCGAGTCAAGGACGCATCCGGAAAACTGCTGGCCTTTACCCCAAACCAATCAATCGAGGCAAACGTCTATGAGCCGCAAAATCAGATACCATGACCTGAGAGAATTTCTATCCATCGTCGATTCCCTGGGGGAACTCAAAACCGTCAGCCGGCTTCACTGGGACAAGGAGATGGGCGCTCTCACCGAGATGGTCTATCGTGAAAAGCCGGTGGACTCACCGGCCCTGCTGTTTGACAGGGTGCCCGGATATCCGGATACGTATAAATGCCTTTACGGCATGCTGGCGTCCCCGCGCCGGTTTGGACTGGCGATGGGACTGGATGTCGGCGGCGAAATTTCGCGGATGGACCTGCTGCAGGCTTACCGCGCCAGGATGAAGGCGATGTCTCCGGTTGCCCCCCGGTTCGTTGGGACGGGCGCCGTTATGGAAAATGAACTGGAGGATGAGGCGGTCGATCTGCTGAAATTCCCCGTCCCGATTCATCACGAGCTGGACGGCGGGCGCTATATCGGTACCGCCTGCGGCGTCATCACCCGGGATCCGGATGAAGGCTGGGTGAATGTGGGGACTTACCGGGTCCAGGTGATCGACAAAAATCGGGCCACCGTTTACATTTCCCAGGGGAAACAGGGCCGGATCCAGCGCGACAAATATCTCAAAAGCGGCAAGCCCTGCCCGGTGATCGTGGTGGCCGGGATCGATCCGCATCTGTATGTCGCCGCCCGCTACCAGGTCCCGTTGAAGTTGTCGGAATTCGATTTTGCCGGCGGCATTGCAGGCGAACCCATCCCCGTTATCGAGGGGAAATACACGGGGCTGCCGTTTCCGGCCAACGCTGAAATCGTCCTTGAGGGCGAAATTTCTCCGGATGAAAAGGTTCCGGAAGGCCCCTTCGGCGAGTGGAACGGATATTACGCCGGCTCGAAAAAAACGGAGCATGTCATGAAGGTGAAACGGATCATGCACCGCAACGATCCGATCCTGACCTGTGCCGCCTCGCAGCGCCCGCCGCATTCGCACCTGTTTGAACGCTGTTTTATCCGTTCCGCCGGGTTGTGGGAAAAGCTGGAAAAGGCCGACTGCCCCAGTATTAAAGGCGTCTGGGTGCATGAAGCCGGGTCCGGCCGGACCTTTAATGTCGTTTCGATCAAACAGGAGTACTACGGCCATTCGCGCCAGGCTGCTTTGCTGGCATCCCAGCTGCCGCCGGCCGGATATGTCAACCGGTTCACGGTGGTGGTCGATGAAGATATCGATCCTTCCTATCTTTACGATGTGATCTGGGCCATGGGGACGCGCTGCAACCCGGAAGCGGATATTGACATCCTGCGTAAAAACTGGAGCAGCCGCCTGGATCCCCTGACATTCACCGATGAGCTGTATAATTCCAGGGCAATCATCGATGCCTGTATACCTTATGAACACCGCGACGACTTTCCCAAGATTGCCCAGACCTCGCCGGAATACAAGAAATTGATGATGGATAAATACGGAACGCTTATCAATGAAATTGTCGGAAAGTCCTGAGCAACGCTTTTCATCTTCGATCGTGTTTGCACCCATTCGAATGCTAAGCAGATACCGGGCTTTAGATGATAAAGATGATTATGAACGACCAAACCAGACAACAGGGAGGTGCTTCAATGAAAAAATGCATATTTGCTTTTTCGTTGGTGATTATCTTGGTGTTAATGGGTTCGGAATCCGGTTTTGCCAAACCATTCTATGAAGGTCAGACAATTCAAATGGTAGTTGCCACAAAACCGGGCGGCAACTATGATTTATATGCTCGCATCATTTCGCAGGGAATGCAGAAATATCTGCCCGGCAGCATCATTATTGTTAAGAATGTTCCAGGCGCCGGGCATATCATCGGTGCCAACGAAATTTACAGTTCCAAACCTAACGGATTAAAATTCGGCACTTTTAATCGTGCCTTGGCATTGTCCCAAGTGGCGAACCTGAAAGGGGTAAATTTTGATTTGGGAAAAATGAGCTGGTTGGGCTCATCAGCAACGGATTTATACTGCTTTCTGACCGTACCCAAGTTAAGGACCCTGGAGGACGTATCGAAAGCCGGTCTTGTGAGATTGGCAAGCGCGGGGTTGGGGTCTCAGTCCCATGTAACGGCGGCGCTGTTTGCAGAGATGAAAGGATTAACCAATTTGAAACTGATTACCGGATATGGCGGTGGAGAGGCGGAAATGGCCATGATGCGGGGCGAAGTGGACGGTCAATTTGCCTCCTGGAGCAGCATGGCGCCTTTTGCAGCGGCCGGTCACGGCCAGCCGGTATTGTTTATCGGCAAAAAGCAGCCCGAGGGTTTTGAAAGCGTTCCACTGCTTCAGGATGTTGTGAAAGAAAAAAAATTTCAGTCGCTGATTGATCTGCAGTTGACCCTCAATATTCTTGCCCGGCCGTTTGCGGGTCCGCCCGCAATTCCGGCTGACCGCCTAAAAGTTATCAGGGATGCTTTTGCCAAGGCCTGTGCCGATCCCGATATTATAAAGTTGGCTGAAAAAGGGGGTATTTCCATCGACTTTACCGACGGTGAAGAGGCGTTAAGATTGTTCAGCGGCATGTTGAAACAGGAACCCAATGTGATCAAATTAATTAAAGAAGCATATGGATCGGGCGGCTGATCGCTCGGTAATTTGTACCTAAGAGATTAAACAGGAACCGTATATGACATTATTTTTGAATAACGAAGATATTCAAAAGGTTTTGACAATGGAGCTTACCCTTCGGGCGCTGGAAGAATCTTACGTGCGCATGATTAAGGGTGAGGGCGTCTGCCGGCCGCGTATCGACATCCAGATCCCCACCGCCGATCCGGACAAGACCTACCGCTGGGGCACCATGGAGGGCGGATCGGCGCAAGGGTATTTTGCCATCCGCATGAAATCGGATATTGCCTATGAAACAAAATACGGCGACAGCGTCACCCTGGAAAAGTATTGTATCCGGCCGGGAACGTTTTGCGGATTGATATTCCTGTTCCGGGTCGATACCGGCGAACCGCTGGCCCTGCTCAACGACGGGTATTTGCAGCACTTGCGCGTGGGGGCGGATTCGGCCCTGGGCGTGCGCTACATGGCCAGGGAAGATGCCGAAACGGTCGGGATGTTCGGCTCCGGCGGCATGGCCAGAAGCCATATGGAATCGTTTCGCTTGGTCAGAAAGATCAGAAAGCTGAAAGTCTACAGTCCCACACGGGAGAACCGCGAAAGCTATGCCCGTGAAATGGCGCGGAAATACGGCATCGAAGCCGTTGCCCTGGCGAACCCGGAAGATGTCTACAAGGACGTGGATATTCTCTGCAGCTGCACCGATGCCAGCGTGCCGGTGATTTTAGGCAGGCACATTCGCAAGGGGACCCATATCACTTCCATCGGGGGACGTCCCGATGCCGATACGTTTCACAAAATTGACCGGTTTCTGCGATTCGGCAACGCGACGCCGCCGTTTGGACAGGACGAACCGGTCGTGGATGAATTCCTGCGGTACGTCACCCCCCGGATGAGTGGCGGCATCAAGCGCGAGCATAAGCATGCCCGGGGAGTTGTTCTGCAAATGGCTAAAGAGCGGGTGGTATATTTAAAGGATATTCTGGCAGGGGAAAAAGGGCGTCTTACACCGGGCGACATTACCTATTCGGAGCGGGGGAACCTGCAGGGTGCTCAGTTCCATGCGGTTGCCGGCCGGGTTTATGAACTTGCCCGGGAGCAGGGGCTGGGCCGGGAGATCCCCACGGAATGGTTTCTACAGGATATCCGGGATTGAGCCGGAGCTGTTTGAATTCCCGATATCGCATACAGAATATCGAACCGCCCATTATTTTCTCCTCCCTTTGGCAAAGAGAGACTTGGAGAAATTTTAATCTGAAAACGAACCGAATAACGAAACGGAGGAGTTTAATTTGAATAACGAAGCGCAATTGAAAATTGAAGTCGCCACCTGCGTGCGCCTGCTGGAGTATCTGCAACTGATCGATTTCAGCGGACATGTGAGCGCCCGCATTCCGGGCAGCGATACGATTCTGATCAATGCCTGGGGCGGAAAGGCAAGCCCGGAGAAAGTGACCCCCGTCGATATCATTAAAGCCGATCTGGACGGCAATCCGCTGCAGGAGGGGGATATGCTCCCTTCCGAAAAGCATATCCACACTTCCATCTACCGGCGCCGGCCGGATGTCATGGCGGTGGCCCATTCGCATCCGCCGGTCACAACCGCCTTGAGCGCCGCCGGGATTGAATACGTACCGGTCATGCACCATGGCGCCATCTTTCATGCCGGCGTTTCCGTATATGATGATTGCCGCCATGTGAACACCAAAGATAAGGGGGATGCCGTGGCTGCCGCCCTGGGTTCGCTGCGGGCGACCATCATTCGCGGGCACGGAGCCGTGGTGGTGGCTGAAAGTGTTAAAGGGGTTTTTTTCGGGTCGGTTTATCTGGAAGACAATGCCAAGAAGCTGGCGGATGTCTATAAGATGGGCGCCAGGCCGATCGTATTGCGGGCGGATGAAACCGAGGCCTGCGCCCGCATATGGCGCGAAAACCAGTTTCATAAAATCTGGAATTACTATCAGGAAAAAAGCGGGATTCGGTTTGATTAAAGGGTTTTTGAAACGGGTTGCGCCGCAACAGCAAACGCATTCACACCCGCCGCAGTTCCGCCGTGACTGGGCGAGACTGCGGCGGGTTCTTCATTCATTGTGACCTTCCTATGGGAGTTTGAATCTTTATCGCCATTTAAAGAAAATAAATTCGCTCAGTCAGACATATCAGCGGTTTTCGGAGGGGCTAATATCATAAGGGTCTATAAATATATGACCAAAATTAAATTATAAGAAATCCCTCATTTTTGTCGGCTTTAAAAGACGCCTTCCGGGCACCGACCAATTTACAAAATACCATTAATTTTAACCATCATATATCAATACATACCAGATTGATGAAACCTCTGCATTCCAGCCCATCATTTTTTGAGTTTCCATCTGAAAGCGGTTGACAATCGGGCGCTGCCCAAGTATCCTACCTAACTATCAATAATTATTGCCTTTCGGCTAAAAACTACTTTTTATCTTCCGGTGTGTGTTGCCATCATTTATATCGTCCAAAACTAGATGGAAAAGATGGCATAGAATATCGTTGGCTATCGTTAGATGAAACAAATACTAAAGTGTGTCACCGCGATACCGGTTACCGCTGGATCAATAGCTTTAGCATGCCCGCCCACCACATGGGCTGTTTTTAAAAATTCAAGAACGACGAAGTCGACGTGTGGGTGAAGGCAGGTGGAGCAACGACACCAGAGAATAATAAAACAAAGTCATACGCTCATGGTTCCGCAAACACGATTTCAGGAGAGACCATTATGCTTGGATTGAAACTCAGAGACGAATTCCTCGGAACGCACATGCCCGGAACCGCGATTTCCCTTAGAACAAGTGATAACCAGGGTGCCGCGCAAAAATCTCCTGACCACATTCTGTCAATCACCTATCCAACAGCCGATGTCCAGACAGCCCTTAAAGCCATCAGCAAAAAAAACAGTGGCAGACCGATCGTTCTTATGGGAGATCGGGGACGAGGTAAATCCCACATAATGGCTGTGATGCACCATGCTGTTCAATCGCCTGCCATTGTTGAGAATTGGTTGAAAGACTGGGGGGCAAAGCAAGAAAACGATGAACTCAAGACTTTTGAGATGGTTAAAGGATATGTGCCCATTTCGGAACCTGTCCATAACCATGAGTATCCTCTGCTTTGGGACCTGCTTTTCGACCGACATCCCAAAGGCCAGTATTATAGGGGTCAGTTTGAGAGCATGACCCAGCCATTTCCTCCGCGCACCTTGTTGGAAAAGATGTTCGAGGACCAACCGACCTGTCTCATCCTGGACGAATTCCAAACCTGGTATGGCGGCTTGCCGGACAAGGACCCTAAGACAGGTCTTCTGCTCAAAAAGTATGCCTTCAACTTTGTTCAGATTCTCTCAGAAATCGCTAAGGACCGCCCGGAGATTATGATTTTTGCTATCTCGGTTCTCAATAATCAAAACGATGCCTTTCAGCAGGTTCATCGTCAGGGGCCGGTTATCGTTGATTTTCGCGGGCCGTCTGCCAAACAGGATCGTCAGAAACTTCTGCTGCACCGTTTGTTTGAAAACCGCCGGAATATTTCCGATCCCGACATCATTAATACAATGAGCGCATATGCCAGCGAAAGATTTCGGTTGCTCCATACCCACAAGTCTGAAGCAGAAAAAGAGCGTGTCCGACAAGAGGCGTTTGCCTGTTGGCCATTTAGTCCCGAGCTTCTCGATTTGCTGGAAGACCATATTTTACTCAGCTCAGCGGCACAGGAAACGCGAGATCTTATTCGTATTCTTGCTCAGGTATATCGAACCCGTGGTGATCTGGTTCCGGTCATCACGCCTGCCGATTTTTTTGTCGATGGCGAAACAGACGAAGTTCAGACCCTGGTTGATTCGATATCTGTTCAGGCTGGACAAGATAAACTCCGCCAGATTGCTCAACGAAATCTGGAAGCAGTCAGAGATACCGGGGTCAGTGTCCCCAATGCCCGCGAACTTGTGAGCACCATCTGGATGCGGTCCATGTCTCCCGGAAAAAATGCGGGCGGCACACCGGCAGTGCTGCACCTGGATATCACCAGAAAGTCGGCCATCGATGACAACGCCTTTCAAGCCGAATTGGCGCTGCTCATAGAAAACAGCGTCAATATTCACGGCGATGAAGTCCCGGGCGGCCCCCTCTGGTTTGGGGTCCCAGAGAACCCTCGGTCCAAGGTTCGCGCCTGTGCCAGGAATAATAAGCTCTGGCATATCGCGGCGGTCCCGACTGCGGGCCTGACAGTTTATCCAGGAAAAGACACGCTGCACATTCGGAATACACTGCGGCATATTTTTGTCCCGGAAACCACACAGCCGCCTTCGCGGGTCATCATACTCGGCCCCAACTGGAAAAATGATCCCTGGGGCGATGTGGATGAAGCAGATAAACCCGCGAAATGGGACCGCCCGGTGCTGCTAGTTGTCCCCGACCAGATCGAAGGAGGACCGACAGGGGTAAATTCAAGCCTCGGCGCATGGCTCGCAAAACATGTTCAGAAAAGACGCAACACCATCCGTTTTCTTCTACCAGCCTCAGATGCCTTGAGTCTTTTTTCTGATGAGGAACTTATCTTTTCGGCCCGGTGCAGCTATCTATGTTCTCGTGAAGGATGGGGATCAGATGCGACTTATCGAGCTTTGCATCAAGACTTTGACCGACCACTGAGAGTTTCATTAAAATCCCGATTTAACCGATTTGCCGTGCTGCGCAAATGGGATTTTCAGCAGCCTCAGAATTGCGTCTTCGAAATCGAGAAAATTTCAGAACAAGGCGGAGAGATCCCGGCAGCAGTTGAGGCGAAAATTCTTTCCGACCTGTTTGATCAGACCGAATTCAAGCAGTTTGTTCTGCAGAGGGCCAAGGATTCCGATTTTGTCGGTTCCATGATGGATGACCTGACCGAACCGCCACCCCCCGCCACCGGAGAGGCGATTCCATTTTTAGGCGAAACTAAGATCTACGAATTTGTCCTGGAAATTGCCGCCTCCGGCGATCTTGTCCTCAACGTGGGCGGCGCCTGGATCGGCCGGCGAGCAGAAGACGCAAACGATGAAGATGCCCTGCGCAATATCCGGGGTAAAGCATTCAAAAGCGTACAGGAAAACAGGCAGATTCAGTTGGGCCTGCCGGGCGCCGTTGGCGGAGGCACTGTCACCGTTCCCAAGGTCCCCGCTGGAAGCACCACCCAACCTGGAGCTGGGGGAATCATTACACCATATCCACCGGCCGGCAACGGTCCTGGTGAGGCAGCAGTAGGTGAGACCGTTGGCCCTGGTGGAAAGGCCGGCAATGGTGGAGTACCCAATCCCGAGCCAACCCCGGAGATCAAGATCAGAAAATCTGAAGAACCCGCAACCGGGATCAACCTGTCCGGCTGTTTTGAAACATGGGGAGTGCCAACCAGCCAATCCATCGAAACAGCCCGTATCGAGTTTGCCGGACTGACGGCTCAACAGGTCAAACAAATCTTGCAGCGCATACCGTCCACGTTCAGGGCAACCCTTGAAATCGCCTATAAAGATGGAGGGGAACAATGAGCACAGACTGGAGCGGCATCATTCTCGATTCCGGTTCGCCGGCGATTGCCTGGGCGCAGATATTCTCCTCTCTGCTGGCGCTGGCGCGATCGAGTCTATCGCCTGTTGCGCTTCATGACGCAACCGTTGTTCCGGATCGTCTGCTGACCGAAGCCGCCTGGGAACTCTGGGAGGCATTTCTGGAGCATGCCGATAAAACATCGGATAATCTGAAAAGCTGGGCCACAGGCTCAGGCAAGGCCGTTCTTATCCTTGACGCTTTGTCGCTTCGGGAGCTTCCTATCCTGATGGGCGCGGCAGAGGCTCGCAGCATTCAGCCGATTCAGGTCAAGGTCACCGGGGCCGAATGCCCATCCACAACAGATTACTTCGCCAAAAGTCTCGGTTTGCCTTCCCGTAGCGCCTTGGCCAATGACGGCAAACCCGTCGCCTTCGCATTGTTCGGCGGCAACTGCTACACCGATGTGGTGAGCCTCCCGTTTGAGGATTGCTCGGTGCCGCCGTCACCCAATCTGGTGATTTGGCATTCATGGCTGGACGATCTGATTCACCTTCAACAAAAGCTCCCGGACCAGATTGCCGGCATCGCATCAAGCACCTTGCAAAACGATGGTTTCTGGAGCTTTGTGGGTAAGCTTCGTCAAGGCAGAGGCCTGATTATCACCTCGGATCATGGCTATGCGGTAAGTAAGCGTTTTTCCTCCGAAGTCGAGGACCCGGACGCCATTGAGATTTTGCGGAAAACATTCGGCGCATCCCGCAACAAGACCGTTTGCGATCCCTGGCAGAAAAGATTCATGCCGCCCATCGTCATGACGAACAATAATCAACATGTGGTCATGGGCCAGCGCAAGTGGACGGTTCAAGGAGGGTTTCCCCATATCTGCCATGGCGGCATGAGCCTGCTCGAAATTGCCGTGCCTTATATGGAGTTTCCCGCGCTATGAGCTATCAGAGCCCAAAACAACTCGATATTTCAGGTAATGTGGTAGAACAAAACTCTCCGGCCTCAAAAAAGAACGGACGGAAATCCAAGGCGGATAAGCTTTCCAGCCTGCTTCCGGCTAAGCTGGGCAAGGCGGTCAAACTGCCCGTGCCGGATTTTTCCAACCCTGACCGAAAACCGACCTGCCTGGAGGCGGATTTCCCTATTGCCCAGATCAATGCCCTGTCGAATCTGGAAGGCAACGCGGGCAAGCCTATTTACCAGATGTCCAAATGGTGGGCGCGTCGGCGTTCCAGTGTTTTCCGTTCCATGCTGATTGCTGCAGCGGTTGAAGCGCCGGAGGATCCCAATGAAGCGGGCAAACTCGTATGGGACCATTATTACTGCAACCATCAGAAGGCCGGTTCCTTTAAACAGCTCAAGGTGCTGGACTGCTTCATGGGCGGTGGGACGACCCTTGTGGAAGGCTCGCGCCTGGGGATGCAGATGACCGGTGTGGATCTCAACCCGGTGGCCTGGTTTGTGGTCAAGAACGAACTGGCGTGCAGCGACCCGGAACAGGTCAAGTCGCTTTTTGAAGAGATCGAGCGGCAGGTCAAGCCACAAATCCAGCCGTTTTACACCACCACCTGCCCACGCGGACACCAGGGGCGCTGGATTGATGTGGAAAGCGGCGAAACGGTCAATTTGGACCCTATCGAATTGCCCCACGATCAGCGTTATCGCTACCGATGGGAAGGGCCGGAGGTGATTTACACTTTCTGGGCCAAACACGGTCCCTGCCAAGCCAAAGGGTGCGGCCATCGAACCCCTATTTTTCGCACACCGGTCATCGCCGAAAAAAAGCTCTCCACCCGTTATGCCGAGCTGACCTGCCCTGGCTGCGGTAAGAGTTTCCACGCTGAGCTTGGAGAAATCCGCATGGCTCCCGGTGCGGAACGGGTGGTGGTGGATGGGGATGTCCCGTTCACCGAATTGACGCAGAATTTCGCGCGGCTGATGAACGATTACGACAAAGGTAATGCAGATGACACCTTGGAACGATCCATATCCCTCATGGCTTCGGTACCCGATGAACCAGGGCTTCATTGCCCAAGGTGTGGTACTTTTGCCGGAAGGCGGTTGGCGGATGTGTTTAAACGTCATGCCCAGCGGAACCTCCGCGCGACGGCGCGTAAGAAAAAGGATTTGGCACTAAAAAAGAAGTCGGTGCAGATGTATTTGCTCATTCATCCAGAATGGATGAAAGGTAAGTCAGGATTTACCGGGGAAGAAGAACTGGGTGGCTGGGCCGGTGCCCCCGCAGAGGCGACTATTGATTGGTTTGAAAAGCGTCTGGAAAATCTGCATGTGATCGAGGTGCGGGGCAATTCCCTGCCAACCACAGTGATCTTGGCTGATGGTACACAGATTGAAACCGGCCAGGGGAATGTGCCGCGCCAGGCGCATTTTATATGCGCCTCTTGCGGGCGAGAGGGTAACATCATGGAATCTATCCGCCCGACCGGGCACACCGCACCGGTGGCGGCGTATGCTCTGCAATGCCATTGCCCTGCGTGTCAAGCCGAAGGTTACTCCTATAATGGACGATATTTCAAAGCACCGGATGCCTTCGATATATGGCGGTTATCAGAATCGGAAAAGGAATGGGTTAACCGTTCGAAATCTGAGTTGGAATTATTTCTGCCTCGTCAATCAACAAATCCATATCCAAGCGGTTCATCTGATAATGACAGTCGAGTCCAAAACATGGATCGTTGGAACTATGATTTCTGGTGGAAGATGTTTAATCCACGCCAGCTTCTGGTGCATACTCTTCTGCTTAAGGTTATCACCGAAGCGGCAGAGGATGCTTGGCCGCTGGATGTAAGAGAACAGGCATTGGGGGCGTTTCAACAGTATCTGCGAAACCAGAACATGTTCTCTTTCTGGAATCAAACGGCAGATAAAATGGAACCGATGATGTCCAATGCCAATTATCACCCCAAGATGCAGATCATAGAAAATTGTGTTTTCCCTTCTCTTGGGCGAGGCAACTGGCAATCCTCATCCGCAAAATGTGTAGAGGGAATTGATTGGACGCAAATGCCTTGGGAGCTAGTTGTCTCAGAAGATGAGAAAGTAAAATCAGAGAAGGGATTCCCGGAAGACCCCATCATTCCGGGCAACGAACCCTACTGTGGATCTTCGACCGACTTGTCAATGCTCGGCAATGATCAGTTTGATCTTGTAATCACCGATCCGCCTTTTGGTAACAACCTGTTCTATGCCGACTTGGCCGACTTTTTTTATGTCTGGCTGCGGATACCTTTGCGCAAATGGTACGCTGGTTTGCCCGAAGCAGCCTACTTTGAGTCTGAGCGTGCCCATAGAAGTCTTGAGGCGGTTGATAACAAAGCCGAACACCCGGACGACCGGGAGGACTACGAGAAAGAGCCTTTCATTGAGTCGAAACATCTGGCCCATATCAGGGAGTTGACCGGCGATGAAGCGGCAGCCGAAAAGGACCCTAACCCTTTTTATCGGCCGCAACCTTCGAGTGATTTTTATGGCCAGACCCTTTCAGCCTGCTGGGCCGAGGCGGGCCGACGTCTCAAGAGCGGCGGTATTATGGCCTTCACCTTTCATCACAGCACGGATAGTGCTTGGAACGACGTTCTGAAAGCTCTCTTTGATGCGGGTTATGTATTAATAGCTACCTATCCAATTCGAAGCGATGAAAGCAAAGGTGAGAGTGGCCAATTTGGTTCAAAGACAATTGAGTACGACATTATCCATGTCTGCCGTAAACGCCTTGCTGCGCCCGAGCCGGTAAGCTGGGCTCGCATGCGCCGCTGGGTGAAAGACGAAACAGTGCGGCTAAAAGAATTGCTGGAACATACTCACGGTAAAACTCTGCCCGAATCAGACCTTCGGGTGATCCTGCGCGGCAAATCGCTGGAGTTCTATTCCCGCCATTATGGTCAGGTGTTCACTGGCGACGGGCAGGTACTGGAGGTGCGCGATGCGCTTCTTGGCATCAACCAGCTCCTTGACGACCTATTGGAAGATACCACCCAGACCGGCGGCCTCAGGCCGCCAGACAGCGCAGAACCCGCCAGTCGTCTCTATTTGCGTCTATTTAAAAACCGCACCGAAATGGAACGCGACGAGCTGCATAAAACCCTGCGCGGTACCGGCATTGCCCAGGGCGACCTGGAAGCCAAAGGATGGATTCGGGTGGTGGGCCGGGCGGTCCATGTGGTGCCCATCCACGAACGCTTTGCCTTCTTTACGGAACGCGGGCGCAACCGCAAGGTGATTAAAACCGACCTGGACCAGGCCCATTTCCTCATCGGCGCCGCCTATCCCAACTCGGGTCTGAGAATCGATGTCGAACTCAACAACCCGAACTTTCGCATCAAGAAATCAGTGGATGAAATCCTGAAATGGGTTGCCGAAGTGGACCCGAATCCCGCCAACCGCATGGCAGCGAGAACGGCAGCCCAATTGGTCGAGCGCTGGCGAACCCGCAGGGATCGTCCGGAAAAACCAAGTCAACTTTCACTTTTTGAAATGCTGGATATGGATTAACGAGGTGCAAGATGCAGATTGAATCGATTCGACTGAAAAATTTTAAGGTCTTCCAAGATGTATCCATGGAGAACATTCCACCTTTTTGCGTGGTGGTGGGCGCTAATGGAACGGGGAAGTCAACATTCTTTCAAGTGTTTGGATTCCTCAAAGACTGTCTTACCTACAATGTTGGTTCTGCTATTCAAAGCCGCGGCGGATATCATGAACTCGTAAGCCGCGGTCATGGAAACGAAAACATAAGTATTGAATTGCAGTTTCGGATGGAGATCAGCAATGTGCAACGTCTTGTGACCTATTACTTGGAGATTAGTTATAATAACAAGAAAGTGGAGGTGGCCAGGGAAATTCTTCGCTATAAGCGGGGGGCTGCCGGCTCACCATTTCATTTTCTTGATTTTGCCCACGGCAAGGGCAAAGCGGTGGTCAATGAGGACGATTTCAATAAAACAGATGAAGAATTGACCAAAGAACAACAGGAACTGGATAAGGCCGACATTCTTGCTATTAAAGGGTTGGGCCAATTCCAGAAGTTCAAGGCCGCGAACGCATTCCGGCAACTGATTGAAAACTGGCATGTCTCCGACTTTCATATCAATCTTGCCCGCGGCAGCAAAGACATAGCGGGCTATGCTGATCACCTTTCCGTAACCGGCGATAATTTGCAACTTGTTGCCAATCGAATTTTTGAGGAGCGAAAAGACATTTTCGATGAGATCATCGGATTGATGCGCTTGCGTGTTCCGGGGATCAGTTCCATTGAACCCGAGCCGACAAAAGATGGCCGGTTGCTTCTAAAATTCCAGGATGGATCATTTCAGGATCCTTTTATTGACAAATATGTTTCCGACGGCACGATCAAGATGTTTGCCTATCTTCTTCTTCTATATGATCCGTTGCCACATCCCTTGCTGTGTGTTGAGGAACCGGAAAATCAACTTTATCCCAAACTCCTATGGGAACTGGCAGAGGAGTTCCGCGCCTATGCCAATCGGGGTGGCCAGGTGTTTGTATCAACGCACTCTCCGGATTTTCTGAATGCCACGCGACTTGACGAAGTGTTCTGGCTAGTGAAAAAGAACGGCTATACTAAAGTCTGTCGCGCAAAAGATGATGAGCAGCTTGCAGCCTTCATGCATGAAGGGGATCAGATGGGATATCTTTGGAAACACGGCTTTTTCCCGGAGGTTGATCCTCAATGAAGCGATTGATCTTTCTGCTGGAAGAACCATCGGCCGAAGAGATGTTGAAGGGTATGCTTCCCAAGGTGTTACCCGTTGGTGTATGTCCGGAGTTCAAGTTGTTTGAAGGGAAACAGGATTTAGAAAAAGGGCTTTCGCGCACCTTAAAGGCATGGCGCAGTCCAAATTGTGCCTTTGTCGTCATCCGTGATCAGGATTCCGGTGACTGCCATGCTGTAAAACAAAAGCTGGTGGATCTCTGCCGGCAGGGGCAGAGAGACGGTGTGTTGGTACGGGTTGCTTGCCGAGAACTTGAAAGTTTCTACCTCGGTGATCTGGCCGCCGTCGAAAGGGGATTGAAGCTAACCGGGCTTGCAAAGAGACAGGGTAACCGAAAATACCGGGAGCCGGACAGACTCGGCAATCCTTCGCAGGAACTAACACGGCTGACAGCCGGTCGTTACCAAAAGGTGGCGGGCTCTCGTGCGATCGGGCCTCAGCTTGATATTGAGGACAACAAATCCCACAGTTTCAAAATTCTTATTACCGGAATCCGCAAACTCGTGGAGGCCATCTGATGGACACCATATCGAATAACGTCTGGCAACGCAGAGGCTCATGTGTCATTTTCGATCAAAAAAGCCTGGGGTCATTCATCTCCGATGGTTCGGTGATCTCCTTGCGCCAGGCGCTGACCTGGTCCAGAGGGTTGCCGGCCGATCCCCCAGTACCCGGCCGCACCATCCTCATCTCAGGCCTGGAGACGGTCATCGAAACCACTGAACCACAGGAAGCGGAAGATTTTCTCTCCTGCCGGATACGGCCCTTATTGATCCATCTGCAAAACCGATGGACCGATTGCGGTGTCGTGTTCGGGTTCACCTCTCATCACAAGGCCTTTGAGGAGACTGCATTGGAAGAGGAGGTGTTATTCCGCCGCCGCGACCGGAAGCAGATACGGCTGTCCGAAGGACTTTGGGATGGCAGCGCCACCGTCAATATGAAGCGCGTTGTTCGCGAAGGCGACCAACCAAATGAAGTGGTGGTTGTTGGCTATTATGTCGCACGCATTTCATGAGATTCAACCCGGCCTGAAGATCAGCCACCCCGAACTGGGGGATGGGGTCGTCGTCGGTCGTGAACCGACTGGGTATGTCACTGTCTTTTTTCGTGCTCACGGTGAAAGGCAGGTTCCGGCTGATTCTCTGCTGCCTGCGGCGGACCGGTTTGACCAGATCGTTCAAGGCATGGTCCCGGCAACGGCAGAAAGACTTGAACAACTCTGGCTTGCGGTCGAGGCTGAGGAACTGCCGCTCATGGAAAGTGCCGCAACGTTGACCTCCGCTAAAGTCGATCTGCTGCCGCATCAGGTAGTGCTGGTCCACCGGGTGGCTAACACTCGCCCCAAACGGTTCCTGGTAGCTGACGAGGTCGGTTTGGGCAAGACCATTGAAGCCGCCTTGATCCTTCGAGAATTGGCCTCCCGGGGCGAACTGACCCGTGCCATTATGATCGTACCCGCAGGGCTCGTGGAGAACTGGCGCAGGGAATTGAACGAAGTCTTCAACCTCGATTTTGAAGTGTTCGGCAGCGAGGGAGATGTTACCGACCGTAAATCCAACGCCTTTGCTAAACACAACCGCCTGATCGTCTCGATCGATACGCTCAAACGCCCGGCACGGGTCAAAAAACTTCTTGCCGCACCGCCGTGGGATCTCGTGGTTTTTGACGAAGCGCACCACTTAAGCGTCTATCGCAACGGTAAAAAGGTCAAGAAGACGGAAAACTTTAAACTCGCCGAAGCCATCCGAGATCATTGTCGAGACCTGATTCTGCTTTCCGCCACGCCACACCAGGGTGATCATTTCCGCTTTTGGATGCTGATTCGTTTGCTCAGTCCCGAACTATTCGAAAGCGATCAGGATATGGTCCATAACCGGCACCGTCTCAATGCGGTGGTAATCCGCCGCACCAAAGCCGACGCCTGCGCTCAGGATGGCAGCCCGTTATTTGTTCGTCGCATGGTGCATACTGAAGGTTTTGAACTATCTGAACGGGAAAAAGCGTTTTACAACGCAATCCTGAACTACCTCAGGGATGGATACAACCTGGCGGCCCAACAGGGTAATAAGGGCCGTGCCCTCGGCTTCGTGATGACAATTTTCCAGAAAATCGCCGCCAGCAGCTTTGCCGCCATCCATTCGACACTTCAGCGCCGGTTGCTGATGCTGACCATCCAGGAAGGAATCGAGCGAGATGAACTGCTTGACGTAGATGGACGGAACCGGGTCTTTGAAGAGGCTCGGCAGATCATCCACCAAATCCATTCGATTCCCTTCGACTCGGTGGGTAATGCTCAGACCGATCAGATCCTCGCCGACGCCAAATATCAGCTACTTAAGAAACGCAACGAGGCGCTCTCCTATGCGGGGGCGGCTGAGAGTTTTTCCGACTCGGAATACGAGGCAGGCGCCGGTGAAGAGTCTGCCGCTATGTTGGTGGCAGTTGCATTGCCTGAGGAGCGGCAGCGTATCCTTGATCTTATCGTTCATTTCCCTGATGGAATTGAATCCAAGACCGCGGTGCTTGCTCATGCCTTGCGACAAATATGGCAACAGAATCCCAACGAAAAGGTCGTTATTTTTGCCACCTATCTCGGGACCGTGGAGACCATCCGAAGGCTGCTTGATCAAGAGTTCCCAGGCGCAGGCGTTGATGTCCTCAAAGGTGGCGACCATGGGGCGAAGACGGCTGCGCAAAGGAGGTTCCGCCGCAAGAATGGTCCCAAGGTTCTGGTCAGCACTGCTGCCGGTCGTGAAGGAATTAACCTTCAATTTGCACGCATCCTTTTCAACTATGACCTGCCTTGGAACCCCATGGATCTTGAACAGCGCATCGGCCGCATCCATCGCTATGGGCAGGAGTCCACCGCTCAGGTGTATAACCTGGTAGCTGCCGACACGATTGAGGGCCAGATATTTTTGCTTTTGGAGGAGAAGCTGGGCGACATTGCACGAACCCTGGGCAAGGTGGACGAACATGGGCAGATCGCCGAGGATTTGAGAACTCAGGTGCTGGGACAGCTCAGCAGCACCTTAAGCTATGACCGGCTCTATCAGGATGCCATCAGCGATCCCACCCTGAAAAGGACCCGTCAGGAACTTGAGGTCGCCATGTCGAATGCCAACCTGGCACGACAGGTCGTTTTCGAACTCTTCCAGGAGCTCGACCGGTTCAACCTCGGCGACTACAAGAAATTCGATGATCAGGGGCGCGGCATGCAACGACTTGTCAGCTTTATCGCAAGATCGGCGAGGCTTCAGGGATGGACCTTTCGGCAAGAGAGTGACGGCAGGTGGGCACTGGCCAGGGATGGCGAACCCAACATACTGTTTACGACGGACCGTGACACTGCCCTCCAGGAAGAAAGCCTGCAACTTATCGGATTAGAACACCCCATCGTAAATCAGTTCATGCATAAATATTCCGCTGCAGCGACAAGTACCCGTGCCCTGGCAGGAAAATTCGAAGGTCTTGTCGGTAATGGTATGCTTACGTTCTGGAAAATCAGTACCTATGGAAAAGACGGCCAGGCAACTCACCATATCGTAAAAATTGGGATGAATCCTGACGGCGATCGAGCACCATGGCTTGAACGGTTGGATGAAAAGCTCTTGGGAATGCAGGCGCCATCAGAGTCCCCTGAAAAATGGCAGGCACTTGCGGCCAACGAGAAAGCCCGCCTGCAGGAATTGCTGCATCGCGAATTGAGTTATTCGGGCATCATAAACGATGAAATGTCTTACTCTGCCACACCGCTGGCATTGGTAGGGATTGAAAATTAGACTTTTTCTATGGTGCGAGGGGGAAACACTCATGAGTGAGCGAATTGATGGGGGCGATGAATTGATGGGGACGCAGGTGCTGGAAGTTCCGCAGCATGTCTAAACAACCTTTTGCTCATTTTTAATTTTTTAAACCTTGGATAATTGCCAGAACTCACAGCAATTCCTGAACCTTTGATAAGAGAATAATCACAGTAAGCGGCAAATGTAGCCAAACCAGTTATTGGAAAAGTTTGCGACGTGCGAAGATAAAAATACCGAATTAGAAGAGGTGCGAACAATCACGACTTCTGTCGACGGTATTTTTTTATTTTTAAATAGCGAGTGGCTTCTGGTTACAGCTGGGCCTGCAGCAGCAGGTCAAAGAGGAGATAAAAGCCGGCGCATACGGACAGGCCGAGAATGATCGAACGCTTCCAGCTTACCCCGGCTTCCAGGCGGGGGGTAAATATCGTAAACACGCCGACGGCAATGAGATAGTGGCTATAGGCCAGCAGCACGATAAACCCCGCCAGCCACAGCAGGATGCGAAAAAGGCGCCACCATTCTTGCCGGCTTCCGGCTTCCTGTTGTGCTGCCGGTTGATCACGGACGGTTGCCGGTTTTTTTGAAATATTGCCTTCTTTCGGTTTTCTTTCGGTATCGAGCAGGCTGCTCTGGCTGATAAATCGTAATTTACCTTTGAGCTTCGGAACGGCGTCAACCAGGAGCTGCATAAACATCATAAAGCTTCCGATCAGGCCAAGTCCAAGGGGAATCGAGCGCGCCCGGGGATTATATTCCAGAGACATGACGGCCAGCAGAAGAAAGAATATTAAAACGATCAGGTCGAAAATAACCCGGTCGTTGATATTGAAAGCTTTTTGTTTTTGAATATCTGTCATGTTCGCTGCCCGTTTCCTTGATTGTCGTTCTTGTAAGCCGGGCGCCTGAAGCCCTGTCAGGACCGCATTCTTTTACGTATGGCGGCCTGAATATAGGGGAACAGCACCATCGCGACCGTAATAATGAAAAGGCCCAGGGAAATGGGACGCACAAAAAACCCTTTGACGCCCCACAACATCAGGGTCTGATGAAACGTTTTCTGGGCCAGCCGCCCCAGAACCAGGGCAATGACAACCGCCACCCGCGAAAATCCGAAGCGCTTCATGGCAAAGGCCAGGACCCCGAAAATCAGCGACATTATCACGTCGAAAATCATCCCATGGGTAAGGTATGAACCCATCAGCGCAAGCATAAATACCACCGGCGCCAGCAGGGTGGCGGGAACATAGGTCAGCTTGACCATCATGCCGGCGCCGAAGATCCCGAAAAGCGATACCAGTATGTTGCCGGCCACCAGAACGTATATGAGGATCAAAACGGTTTCGGGACGTTCCATCATCATGCGGGGGCCGGGTTCGAGTCCCAGGACAATCAGGGCGCCCAGCAGAACGGCCATTTCAATGCTGCCGGGAATGCCGAATATCAACGTCGGGACCAAGGCGCCGCCGTCCTTGGAATTGTTGGCCGCCTCGGGTGCAATCACGCCGCGAATATCGCCCTTGCCGAAATTTTCAGCGTTTTTGGATGACTGCAGGGCATGCCCGTAGGCAATAAAATTGGAAACGGCGCCGCCGACGCCGGGGATGATGCCGATGATGGTTCCGATGATGGAACAGCGGAAGAAAAGACCGAAGTTCTGAAAAACGGATTTGATGCCGGCCGTGATGTCGCTGATCCTGCCGACGTATTCCGTCTGGGCGATTTTCCCCTTTTTCAGAAAAAGCTCAAACGCCTCGCCGATGGCAAACAAGCCGATAAAGGCGGGAACCAGGCGGATGCCGTCCCAGAGATGATCGGAGCCGAAGGCAAAGCGAACGGAGCCGGTGACCGGATCGTAACCGATGGTCGAAAACATCAGACCCAGAATCGCAGCAATCAGTCCTTTCCATAAAGAATCTTTGGACACCACGATAATCACGCTGAGTCCCATCAATGCCAGCATGAAATACTCGGGATAGGAAAAAAGAAGCACCACCTGGCGGCCGATGGGGAGCAGGACCGTCAGAACGGCGGCGCCGAAAATAGCGCCCAGGCATGAGGCCGTGGCCGAAGCGCCGATGGCCATGCCGGCTTTACCCTGCTGGGCCAGTGGAAAACCGTCGAAACAGGTAGCTGCACTCTGGCCGGTGCCCGGCGTGTTGATGAGTATGGCCGGTATGGACCCGCCGAAGGGAACAGCGGCCATGGCGCCGATCAGCAGGACGATGGCCAGGTCCACATCCATGCCGTAGGTGATGGGCAGCAGCAAAGCCAGCACTTGAGGACCGCCCAGTCCCGGCAGAATGCCGAAAGCCATACCCAGCAATACGCCTAAAAACAAATATAGGGGCGCCGGCCAGGTGAATATTTCGATTAAGGCCGGCAGTGCGGATTCAAACATAATATCACCCGAAGATTACTTCGTATACTTCTGGATCAGTTCCTTGTACCTGGCGACCATGTTGATACCCTGGGTGATCATCTTGGCGGTTTCCTCAGGGGTCATGGGCATGGCCGGTTCGTTGGCGGCGATCATCTTTTTGTGGAAATCCGGATCATTGGTCGCCTTCCAGAAAGCGTCATACCAGATTTTTTTGACGTCATTCGGCAGATCCGGCGGCGCACCCACCGGTCGATACATGGTAACGACTTCGGCTAATTCGCCGTATCCCAATTCCTCCACCGTGGGAACATCCGGAAGAAGGGGCGAGCGTTTTTTGGAATAGATCCACAGGGGAATCAGGTCCTTTGAATCAACGATTGTTTTTTTTAAGGTCGCCAGGGGATACTGCACCCAGTCGACGTCGCCGCGCATGGCGGACAGAATCGCCTCGGTGCTGCCGTCGTGGGGAATCGGTTTCATCTTGATCCCCATGGCCTGGGCGGCGATAATGGTTCCCAATGCGGCCGTGGAGGCAAGTCCCACAACCCCGGAGGTGACTTCCGGCGCCTTTTGCAGTTCCTGCAGGGTCTTATATTTTGATTTGAGAGAGACGCACATCACATAGGTGACTTCGCTGATATTCCCCAGCCAGGTGACCTTATTAAGATCATACTTGGCGGTTCCCAGTATCTGGCTGACGGCATTGGCCGGCCAGTTGAATATCGCGAAGGTATTGCCGTCCGGTTTGGACCGGTACATTTTGTTGATGCCGATATTCCACTCGCCCCCCGGAGCGTTGTTTACAACGATATTGGGATTGCCGGGCAAATGTTTTTGCAGATAAGGAACCAACATGCGCGCAAAGGTGTCAAATCCGCCGCCGGGACTGACCGGAATGACAAAAGTCATGGTCTTGGCCGGAAATTTTGCTTCGGCGCTGCCGGCCCCAAAAGCGGCTGTCACTAACAGCATGGCCAGGCATAGAATTGCAAAGGTACCCCCTCTATGCATGATGTCTCTCTTCATTGTTTTCCCCCCCCGTTTTGTTTGGATTGAATAATGCGAGGCATCTGTTCAAATTGCCTGATGCCTCTGTATTAAGCGAGCGTTAAGAATTAGATATCCGTCCAGCGCCCCGCGAATGCGGATTCCCATTTATCAAACACTTCTTTTCGCAGTTTTTCACTGTTCAAGGAAGTCGGCGGAAACTCATTGATCCATTCATAGGGCTTGACCGCATAAATAATGCCGTGGGAATTGGTATAATCATCGGTCGGTTTGCGGATGCGGGGATCCAGCGGGCCGCTCCAGGAACGTTTGATAATATCCATTTCCTTGGGGTCCGAGCGGGTACAGATGGCCCACATGACGTCTTCCATGTCATAGGGGTTGATATCCTCATCCACCACCACGACATAGCGGCCGATATAAGCCCCCGCCCGGGTCTGGGAGGCGATATGGCCGGCTTCGGTAGCATGGCCCGGGTAGCTCTGCTTGATGGAGACCACCGTGAACAGGCGCGAACCGCCGAAGGCCGGACACCAGACCCCGCGAACCTCCGGGATGCCGGCCCGCTCAATTTCATTATAAACCAGAGCCGACCGCCAGACGGCCCGCCAGAATCCCTGGTCGCTGGCAAGACCCTTGGAAGGCGGGGATCCCAGCAGAATGGGGTTGTTGCGGTAATATAAGGCTTCAACCTTGACGAAGGGCTCTTCCCGGCCTTTGCTGGCATAGGTGCCGGTCCACTCGCCGAAGGGCCCTTCATATTTGAGATCCTCGGGCCGGGCAATTCCCTCCAGAACGATTTCCGCATCGGCCGGAAACGGCAGGCCGGTGACTTTGCCTTTAATCACCGGAACCGGTTCGCCCCTGACCGCGCCCATGTAATCCAATTCATAGATGCCGGTGGGAATCTCGCTGGCCGAGAGGATGTAGTTGAGCGGGTCAAACCCCACCACCATCACTACCGGGCAAGGTTGGCCTCGCTGGAAATATTTATCTCGGTGGATACGGCTGTGTTTGCCGGGAGAAATATAGAATCCGACATGCTGGCCGTCATGCAGCATGACCCGGTAGGTCCCCATGTTGACGATGCCGGTGTCCGGATCGCGGGTGATGACGCCGACGCCGGTGCCGATATACCTTCCGCCGTCATGCTCGTGCCACAGCGGAACCGGAAATTTTTCCAAGTCTACTTTTGCGCCTTCTTCAATATTTTCGAGTACCGGGCCGGAAGCCACTTCCCGGCAGGGAAAATCTTTGGCGGTTTGCGCCCATTCGCCCGCCTTGGCTTTCAGAGCCTCAACCGTCTGGCGGATGCTGTTTTCAACCGGCTGGCCGAAAGTCAGGTTGACGGTCCGGATGTTGGCTACCGAATTGGTCACAATGCGATATCCTTCCCGGTATCCTTTGATCTTGTCAAACAGGAGCGCCGGCCCCTGGTTTCGGCCGTTGATCTGAACCATGGTTCCGATTTCAAGGTGGGGATCGGCGTTTTCAACTTTTTTTAACTCGCCGATTTCCTCCACCCGTTGCAACCACTCGCGCATGTCTTTAAACGTGATCATATACTTCCACCCCCATCAGTTGACACATTGACCCCATATTTTCGGAGTGCCGAAAAATCAACACCGCCTTATAAGTACACGTCGGCATAAATACAGGGCATAATCACTGGATTCCCCGGTCATGCCGGGGAATGAAGGATTTTGTTCCGATGTCATTCCGGCCCCGAGCCGAAATTTATCATTAAATACGTTACCGGGTTTTTGCCCCGGTGCGCTAAGCAAAGGAAGCGTGAACAGACAAGCTTACTTTTTTTCCTTCTTGGCATCCTCTTTTTTGGGTTTTTCATAAAAATTAACCGGCGCTATGGCGATGGGGTTATATTCGCTGTCGGCGACGGTAATGGTGTAGGCTCCCTTTTTGATCAATTTGCTTTTGATATAACCGCCGGCCGCCCAAGTTGTTCCCCAGGTGCCGGTGGCGTCGATTTTGGGTTCCGGCTTCAGCGTCGAACCGATGTCGGTGAGGACGCCGTCGGCATCGGTGATCAGGAACATGAGTTCCTTGCCCGGCTGAAAACCTGTTCCCATTATAACGACTTCAGCCTTATTATCCAGGACAACATGCGGCGTTGCCACCACCACGACCGGTCCCAGGGCAGGGGCGCCGGCTTTTTCACCCTTGAGCGTAGCGCAGCCGCTAAAGGCGAAAACGGCGGCAACCATTGCGATCGAGAGCAGACTGCAAATCGATTTTTTCATATTAAGCCTCCTCTAATTGGGAATGAGTTATTTCTTGTCCTTCTTTTTATCATCCTTTTTTTCGGCTGCCTGGAAAAAGACAACCGTGTGGGCCACAGGGTTGTAATCCGCATCCGTTACGACGATTTTGCAGGGGCCGGGTTTGATAAGCTTGTCCTTAAAAAAATCCGAAGCATCCCAAGTGGTGGCCCAGGTACCGGTGGCGTCGGCCTTGGGTTCCGGTTTCAGGCCATACCCGATGTCGGTTATCAGTCCGGATGCATCCGTAATCAACATGGAAAGTTCCTCGCCGGGTTTAAAGCCCGATCCCATAAGGACAACACTGACTTTTTTTTCAATTTTCACAAGCGGGGTGCCCGCTGCCACCACCCGTCCGATATCACCGGCCAAACACTCGACAGGAGCAATAGCGCTGAAACCGAACAAACCGGCAATAAAGAATACCGCAATCAAACATCCGAAGCATCTTTTCATTTGGACCTCCTTTTATGGTTAAGTAGTAGGGGTTTTGGGACCCTGTAATAGATCAAATGGTATTGCCTGCCGGTTTAATGTATTGAAATGGATAGCGGCCGAACCTGTCATTCAGGTTCAAAAGAGAATGATTGACCATAAAATAATATCAGTGAAAGAAGCAAAAAAATATTATAATGATGAAGCAAAAAATCCTGATCAGAAACCGGTAAGAAAAAAGACAGTTGCGGAAATTACTTTCCAGCTACATTGTGACTATAAAAAAGTATTCAGCACAATGTCAAGAAAAAATTAAAATGAAGGACCGGTTTTGCCGGCGGCCTCCATCCAATCAACGGTTGCCTCTTCCATATACCGGCATCAGCGCGGAGCAGAGATGACATCCACCAGGGCCGGCAGTTTCTTGTTTTTAACGACCGCCAGGGCATTTTCCAACGCCGGTCGCAGATCTTCGGCCCTGCGGACCGGACCGACGGCAAACACGCCGAAGCCTTCGGCCACTTTTCTGAAATTCACCGCCGGGTTGTCCACATGCGTTCCGATACCGGCGTTTTCAACCGGGCGCGAGCGGAATTTTGCGATTTGAATATTATGCTCTTCGGAATTATAAAAGGATTGATTGTTGTGCATCACGATCAGGAGCGGAATTTTATGGTGCGCGGCGGTATATAGGGCGCCGGCGGTCATAAGGAGGTCTCCGTCCGACTGAATGTCGACGCATATCTTGGCGCTGTTGCGATGGGCCAGTGCCGCACCGATGGCGGCGCTCAGTCCGTAACCGACGCCGGCGCCGCCGCTGCCGCCGATATACTGATAGGGCCGGGTCCATTCCCAGATTTTGCGGGCCCATTTCCTGGCATCGCCGTTGACCAAAACCCAATCCTCATTTTTAATTACCGACCACAATTCATGGGCCAGAAAAGCGGTGGATATGGATTCGGGATCCGGTTGCGCTGCCGCCAGGGACCATTTTTTCCGAAGGGTATCATGATGTTTTTTTACGGATTGAAAGCGCTTTGCCGTGGTTTTTTCCGAGCGGTTCTCTTTTTTCAACAGGTTGCGGCAAATTCCGATCAATTCCGGCAGCGCGACCGATGTATCCGCGGTGATGGGAACATCGACAGCCTGCAGGGCCTGCAAATCATGCGCCCAGCTGTGTATCAACAAATCGATCAGGGATATATGAATAATCCGGGCGGACGGCTTAATGGCATTTTCACAGACGCGGGTAGTGCGGTTGACCCGGACCAGCGAACCGTAAAGGTCCTGCACGTCCAGCGCCAGGATGACGTCGGCCTTTTGCAGATATTCCTGTGAACCGCCGGTGATGTCGAGGGGGTGCGTATTGGGAAAATTAAAACGGTTGCCTTTGTCGACGACCGGTATGGCCAGGAGTTCCGCCAGTTCAACCAGGGTCGATACGACTTGGGGGCTGCGGCCGAGATAATCGGCGATGATGAGCGGCGCTTTGGCTTTGACCAGCAACCGAGCGGCCTGTTGTAAAGACTCCCTGCTCGCCTGAAGCGGGGCCGGCGGGGCATAGCGCTTGATATCGGGAAGCGGGATCGCTTGCGTTAATTTGTCTTCCTGAATGTCGGCGTCATAGCAGATATAAACGGGCGCTTTTGGTTCGGTCATGGCAATGCGGTGGCCCCGTATAAAAGAATCCGGCACGCTTTTGATGCTGTGAGGCTGGTCGTCCCACTTGACATAATCCCGGACCTGATTCCCCTGCACCAAGGCCGTGTGAATCCAGTCGGTGGGAGGTCGGCGGCGGGTGGTATCCATGGGACCGGTTCCGCCCAGAACGATCACCGGCACCCGGTCGCACCAGGCGTTGAAAATGGCCATGCTGGCATGCTGCAGCCCGACAATGTTATGGGTGATGGCGATCATCGGTTTGCCGGCCGCCTTGGCATAGCCGTGGGCGATCGCAACGGAATATTCCTCGTGGCAGCAGAAAATGACTTCCGGTTTTTTGTTGCCGCCGTAATTTAAAATAGAATCGTGAATGCCGCGAAAGGTTGCCCCGGGATTAAAGGCCGCGTATTCAATGTCAAAGGCTTTCATCAAATCAACAATCACATCAGATCCGTATCGGGCTTTTCGTTTTAATACGCTTCTTTGACCGATTGCCATGTTCGTCGGCTCCCCTTTCTGTTGGCAGACAATTTTGATGGTCTTGTAAAAAGTCGAAAATGTGCCGTAGCCGTCATTCCCGCGTAGGCGGGAATCCAGTGATTTCGGATGGTTATGGATGCATGCCTTCGCAGGCATGACGGAATTTGGGACTTTTTACGAATATGTCAATCTTAACATAAATATTTTCTGAAGCTGTTATTTCCTGAACCAACCGTTGTCTACAAGGAGGGTTAAGGTTTCCTGTAAAGTTCCCTTGCAAGTACCGTCTGCGGCGGCCGTGGCAAGGTCCAGGGTTGCAATGGACTCCAATACTTTTCGTACAGCCGGCGCCATTTCAGATCGAAGTCCATAATGTCGCAACGTCCTTTCAAGTTCGTCCATTTCCTGTGCCCGGCGGCCGGCATGCACCGGCAAGGCATTGATTCCCCGACCGATTTTATGAAGGAGTCCCGGAAAACGTTCATCATAACATGCGACCAGTTGCTCCAGCATATCTGATCGCTTGGCGCCCGCCAGGAGTTCCAGCAGCAGCCCCTGCAGCCCCTTGCTCAGACCGGCGTATAAGATTTTAAAGGCGGAGGCCTGTCCGATTTCCGGACCCAGTATCCTTACGGAAAAACCGTAGTCTTTCAGTTCTTCGATTTTGGCCGCATCCGGACCCGAAACGTAGAGGACGGTATCCTGACTTAATTTTGCCGCAGACCCGATGATGCTGCCGTCAATGAAGATTATCGGAAGGGCGGCAAACGTGCCCTGGATTTCTTTGGCGGTCATCGGTGAAATGGCATTTGCGTCCAGAAAATACAATCTTTTCTTTTCGATGCCGGCGAGGGCTGTTGCCAGTTCGGCGGCTACCTGTCTGGCCGAGGCGGGAACGACCAGGGAGACAATCAGGTCCGAGGCGGATGCCAGCGCCGCCATGGAGGGAACCGAAATTACCCCGGCGGCAGCGGCCCGTTGCCGGGTTGCCGGGCTCCTGTTTATATCAAAGGTGAGGACAACCCTGTTTTTGACAGCCAGCAGTCTGGCCCAGTGGAAGCCCATATCGCCGATGCTCAGAATCCCGATCCGCTGAAAGGACATGGCTGTCTCCTTAAAGGTGAAACCGGAGGAACGATAAAAACAGGTTCAGTTCCGCGAGGGTATCATCCGGATGACGCGGCAGTCAACCGGCAACAGGAAAATAAATTGAATGATTTTTTTGTTGACAAACCAACCCCGGTTTCGCTATTGATAGTCACATTGTAGCTGAAATATAACAAACAAGTGAAAGCGTGGGCATCACATTCATTCCAGGAAAGCCATAGTTCCTGTCATTATAGTTTAAAGATTTTCATTTCCATCTGCATTCAATAAATCATTCATTTCGCCGGTTCTCGTTAATGATGAAAGGCTGTGGGTTATAACTTTTGATTGTGAAAGGGGACGAAGATAATGCTTGAAGCTATCTGGCAGGGTTTGGTGATGGCGACCAGTCTGAAGGTGCTGGGCCTGATGGTGATTGCGTGCTTTATCGGAAACTTTTTCGGTGCGGTACCCGGTCTGGGAGGCAATCTGGCTTTGGCTCTCCTGATACCTTTTGTATTCGGCTGGGATCCGTTTGCTGGCCTTGCCTTTCTCCTGGCCATCCATTCCGTGGTCCATACCGGCGGATCCATTCCAGGCATCCTGTTTGCCATTCCGGGAACCGGTCCCACCGTTGCCACCATCGTGGACGGGTATCCCATGACCAAAATGGGAAAGGCCGGACAGGCCATGGGCGCCCAGTTGGCGGCATCCGGTCTGGGGGGGGTTATCGGTGCCTTTGTGCTGGCGCTTTTGATTCCGGTGGTAAGGCCGATCGCCATCGCCTTCGGTTCCCCCGAGGTTTTCATGTTGATCGTTTTCGGCATGACTTTCGTGGTGATCCTGAGCCGGGAATCCATTGCCAAGGGGTTCATGTCGGCCATGCTGGGTCTGCTGCTCAGTTCGGTGGGACTCAACCCCCATACCGGCGTGGGCCGCTACACTTTTGATCAGTTGTGGCTGTGGGACGGCATCCATATCGTCACCCTTGTTCTGGGTCTCTTTGCCTTTGCGGAAGTGATCGACCTGGGCGCAAAGGGCCGGGGCGGCCAGATCGCCAAGGGTGAAGTCGAAATGCCCTGGTATCAACTCTGGGAGGGGACCGTTGCGGTTTTCACAAACTGGTGGTTGTCTTTAAGGACGGCCATTATCGGCACGTTTATCGGCATTATCCCCGGTCTGGGGGGGGATGTGGCCACCTGGGTCTGCTACGGCCATGCCGTGCAGACCTGCAAGAACAACGAAAATTTCGGCAAGGGCGATATCCGCGGCGTTATCGCGGTGGAGACCGCCAACAACGCCAAGGAAGGCGGGTCCCTGCTGCCGACGATCGTCTTCGGCATTCCCGGCAGCAGCGGCATGGCTTTGCTGCTGGGAGCTTTCCTGATTCTCGGAATTACCCCCGGGCCGAGTATGCTGTCCGAGCATCTCGATCTTGTCTGGGGAATGGTCTGGGTCCTGGTTATTTCCAATATATTCGGCGCAATTTCTTTATACCCCATCAGCGGGTGGATGGGAAAGCTGGCCTATATTCGCGGCAGCCTGTTAATCCCGCCGATCATGTTTCTGGCGGCCATCGGCGCTTCCCTGATCCGGGGGCACTGGCAGGATTTCGTTTTTGTAGCGGCTACCGGATTTTTCGGTTTCAGCATGAAAAAATGGAAATACCCCCGGCCGCCCATGATTCTGGGTTTCATCCTGGGGCGGCTGGCCGAAGATTATCTCCACAAGTCACTGGCCGCATGGGGATTTCCCTTTTTGTTGCGGCCGGTCTGCTTCGGCCTGATGATGTTGTCGATCGCTTCACTGGGGTATTCAATCTGGCATCAGTATCGTGAAAGAAAGAAAAAGAAAAAAATCAAAATCGTACCGGGGGAATTCGCTTTCACCGTGTTCATAGCCATCGTGTTTGTCTTGGCTTTTTATCTTTCCACCATGTGGGGTTTCAAGTCCCGCCTGTTTCCGCAGGTGGTCGTCATCATCGGCGGCGTAATTTCCTTCTGGCAGATTTTTAAAATGAAAATCCGCGCCAAACGACTTCGGGAAATGACCGGTGCCGAGGATGACGAGGATGAAGAAACCAAAAAGGTGCCGGAACCCGAAGGCGGCCAGAAGTCCACACCCCGCAGCGAATGGACCATGATCAAGTGGGTCGTTCTCTTTTTTGCCGTAACCCTCGCGCTGGGGTTCTGGGTTTCCATGGTGCTCTATACGGCCCTATTTCTTCATTTTTTCGGTAAAGAGGGTAAAAAAACGATCACGATTTTCATTGTCAGCCTCGTGGCGGGCATCTACCTTGCCTTTGAGACGTTTATGGGTACATCCCTGTATGGCGGGGTGGTGACCTACCTGCTTGACTACTTTTCAGGCTGATTGCCGATGGGTTGTCCATCGATATATGTTAGAAAAAACAAAAAGGAGATGAATCATGAAAAAAAGAGTTTTTTCAGCTTTACTCACAATCCTGATTGTATTTGTTGCAATATCCCGTGTTGATGCCAAAACTTTTTACGAAGGCAAGGTCATAAAAATCATCGTCGCCACCAAACCGGGCGGCGGATATGACTACTGGGCCCGTCTGATCGGGAAATACATGGAGAAACACCTTCCCGGCAGCACGATTATCGTTAAGAACGTGCCGGGGGCCGGGCATGTGATCGGCACCAATGAAACCTATATGGCCAAACCGGACGGTCTGACCATCGGCACCTTTAACCGCGCGGTCGGATTGACCCAGTTGGTGGGGATGAAAGGGGTCAAATTCGATTTTGCCAAATTCAACTGGCTGGGTTCACCCAACTCCGAGATTTACAGTTATGTGGTGCGTTCCGATATTTTTAAAAATCTGGACGATGTCCTCAAGGCGGACAACGTCCGGCTGGCAACCACCGGGCTGGGGGCCATATCCTATATCACCCCCTTGTTATTTTACCAGATGCTGGGACAGACAAATTATACCGTGGCTACCGGCTATTCCGGAGCGGAATCCGAGATGGCGCTTTTGCGCAAGGAAATGGACGGCACCTGGGGTTCCATTGAGAGCCTCATGGCTGCAGTCGATCAGGGGTATGCCAGATGCGTACTCCTCATCGGCAAGAAACAACCGGCCGGTCTTGAAAATGTTCCGCTCCTGCGGGAGATTGTTAAAGACGAAAAAAACAAGACGGTGGTCGAACTCTTAAACGGACTGAATATCGTCGGACGGCCGTTTGCGCTTCCGCCGAACGTTCCGGCGGATCGGCTGAAAATTTTGCAGGATGCCTTTTACAAGGCCGTGCATGATCCGGAGTTTGTTCAGGCGATTGAAAAATCCGATAAAACCGTTGATTACGTCGGCCCTGATGAGGTCAGCGCGTGGGCCAAAAGCATGTTGAGCCTACCGCCGGAAACGGTTAAGCTCATAAAAAAGGCTTATGGCGTGGATTAATTCTTTCCAATTATAATAACAATGGATATCTGTTATTCGGATTTTTAAAAGCTGAAAGTGAAAAATCCGCTGGTCGGTTTTATCTGATGGAACCGACGGGGTTTTTCACTTTCGTGTTGTTTGGACGGCCTTTTTTATGAGTCCTGCGGGAGCGGAACGCGAATCAGGGGAGGAGCAATGGCAAAAATAACCGGCGCCAAAGCCGCTGTTGAGATTCTCAGGCAAGAAGGGATCCGGCATGTCTTTCATCTTCCCGGGTCCCAGATCATCGATATCCTCGATGAGATTTACCAGAGCCCGATCCGGGCCATCATGGCCCGCCATGAGCAGGGGGCTGCCTTCATGGCAGAGGGATATGCCCGGGCAAGCCGGGGTGTGGGCATATGCATGTCCACGGTCGGGCCGGGCGCCGTCAACCTGGTATCCGGCATAGCTGCTTCCTATAAGGCCGGGACGCCGGTGATCGCCATTACCGGGGTTCATGATCAGAAAATGTTGGAGAAAGACTCTTTTCACGAGATCGACCAGGTCGGGGTCTTCAAGCCCATCACCAAATGGAGCGCCGCTGTTCAGCAAAGCGAAAAAATACCGGAGATGATGCGCAAGGCCTTTCGCGTTGCCCTGACCGGCCGCAAGGGACCGGTGCACCTGGCGATACTGGATAACGCCTCTAAAGGGAGGACCGATTTTAAAAAGCTCGGCCCCGCCAGATATCGATCCGGGATCCTGCCGACCTGTCCGGAAGAGACTATCGATCAAATGGTGGACCTGCTCAAAAAAGCCCGTTTCCCCTTTATTCTGGCCGGGGTGGATACGCTGTGGTCGAAAGCCGGCCAGGATCTGACGGAACTGGCTGAAGCTGCCGGAATCCCGGTGGGCACCCTGCGGGATTCATGGGGAGCCTTTCCGGGATCGCATCCTCTGGGGGTCGGTCTGGTGGCCAGAAGCAGAGGGGAGGTTGGCAACCGGACCATTCAACGGGCTGACCTGATCCTGGCGCTGGGGGTCAAGTTTGATTTTCAGTCTACCCGGTATTCCCATGATGTCATCCCGCAAAAAGCCAGGCTGATTCACGTTGCCAACGATCCGGAAGAAGTCGGGCGCATCTATCCGGTCGACATCGGTGCGGTCTGCGATGCGGGCCCGGTAATCAAGGCACTTGCGGCAAAGGTGAAGGCCGGAAATATTCGCTTTAATCTGATGGACGCCGTTGCTGAAATTAAGAAAATCGGCCGAAAAAAACTGGATGGGGAGGTCGACGACAAGGCGATTCCGCTGCAGCCCCAGGCGATCGTCCGTACGCTCCGTAGGACGCTTCCGTCCGATACGATTATTGTCCTGGACGGCGGAAATTTCGCCAAGCACGTGCGCCGGCAGTTTGATATCCTCGAGATCGACACCTATCATTACCCGGATGATTTCGGATCGGTAGGCGCCAGTTTTCCCATGGCGCTGGGGGTCAAGGTCGCCTTTCCGCAACGGCCGGTGGCCTGCTTGAACGGCGACGGCGCCTTTCTGCTCAACTCCCAGGAACTGGAAACCGCCGTACGGGAAAAGATCAACGTCTTGACGGTGGTATTCAATGATTTCGGCTTCGGCAACGTGCGGGCCTATCAGAAAACGAAATTTGACTGCCGCTTCATGTGCGACCATGATAATCCGCCCTTTGATAAGATGGCGCGGCTTTTCAAGGCGGAAGGCGCGCGCGCCGAAACCCTGGAGGAACTGGAACGGGCTGTTCGGAAAGGGTTAAAAACACCTAAACCTTATGTCATCGATGTGATGATGACGGCCGAGGCCCTGGAAAAACCGGGATTTGTGGGAAACTGATTTCTACGGAAAAGGGAGATACGCATGAGTGAAAAAGTGTCTAAAAACGGTGCTGAAATTATCGTGGATTGTCTCAAGACCGAGGGGGTCAGCCATGTTTTCGGCGTTATCGGCAGCAGTGTTCTGGATTTGCTGGATGTTCTGTATCGCACTCCGGAGATAACCTATGTGCGTTCCCAGCATGAGCAGGGCGCCGCCTTTATGGCCGACGGCTATGCTCGTGCAACCGGAAAGCCCGGCGTTTGCACCGCCACCTGCGGTCCCGGCGTTACCAATATGGTGACCGGTATTGCCGGCGCCAACAACGAGTCTTCACCGGTCATTGCAATCCTGGGGGATATCCATACCAAACATTACGGCAAGGGGCCAGCCAATTTTCATGAGATCGACCAGGAAAACATGTTCCGGCCGATTACCAAAATGAGCAAACGGATTGAAAGTGCCGAACGCATCGAAGAATTCATGCGGATGGCATTTCGAACCGCCCAGAGCGGCCGCAAGGGCCCCGTTTACCTGGGGATACCGCGAAACGTCCAGAAAGAAAAAGCCTTCAGCGCCATCTGGCCGAAGGAAAGTTACCGGGCTGAGGGAGTTGTCCTGGGTGATCCCGCAGCCATCGATCGGGCCTGCGATATGCTATGTTCTGCAAAAACCGCCGTCATGCTGGTGGGGGGCGGGGCTCGCTGGTCGCGGGCGGAAAAGGAAATTTTGCAACTGGCCGAGCTGTTGGGAATTCCGGTTGCGGCCAGCCACAAAGGGTTTGTAACCGAAGACCACCCGTGGTCGGCGGGTGTGGTGGGGATGACCGGGAGCCCGGTTGCCATGGATGTGATGGCGGATGCGGACGTCGTGCTGGGGCTGGGATGCACCTTTAACCAGGTGACGACGGCCAGTTACACCCACCGCGTCATACCGGAAGCGGCCAAAATCATTCAGATCGACATCGATCCCCTCGAGATGGGCAGAAACTTTCCGATTGCATTGGGAATTGTGGGGGATTTGAAAGCCGTCTTGCAGCAAATGATCCAAAAGATCGATCCGAAAACGCCTTCCCGCAAAGAAGAACGCTTAAATCAACTCCTGGCCGCCAAAGAAGCATTCCGGCAGCGACTCCTGTCCGAAGGGGCCGAATCCGACGCGGCACCCATCAACCGGCTGCGCCTCATGCGGGATATCGGACGGGTTATCGACAAAAATGCCATTGTATCGGCCGAATCGGGCTCGACCCACGGCTGGTTTTACTATGGTTTTACGAGCCATACGCCTTTGCTGGAGCCCGGCGATTTGAGCGCCATGGGCAGCGGCTGGTGTATGGCCATGGGGGCTCATTTCGGGTTTCCGCAGCGCCAGGTGGTATCTTTCATAGGGGACGGCGCTTTCATGATGACCCTTAATGAACTGGCGACGGCGGTGGATCATAAGATCCCCATCGTGGTGGTGGTGGAACACAACGAGGTTTACGGCAACGTTCGCCGCAAGCAGATCGAACATTTTGACAACCGCTTTGCCGGCAGCGAACTCTATATTCCGGATCTGGCCAAAGTGGCCCAGGCCTTTGGCGCACACGGCGAACGGGTTGAAAAACCCCGGGAAATCATTCCGGCCATGGAACGGGCATTGTCGTCCGGCCGGCCGTCGGTGCTGGATGTGGTCGTCGACAAAACCTGGGACAGCCTGGAACCCCCCGTAAAGCTTCGTGTCAAGGATCGATATTAATGGGTTCACCCGCGAAAAATGAGTGAACATATTGGATTCGAGGATTCCAGAGTTCAAGTGCAACGAAAAATACGACGTTAAGCTGGAAGGCTGGAAAACCGGGAAAAAGAAAGAAACAGAGACAGGTGTCGTGTAATGAGTCTGCAATAGGGAGAAGATTTTATGAGCAATGAGCAACAGCAACGGGAAAAAGATGAGAAGCCCGGATGGGGGCTTGAAAATATTCCCTACCCGAAAGGGGTGGCCTATATTTCCGCACGCTGGGATCTGTGCGTGGGCTGCGGCGCATGTGAAGTGGCCTGTTCCATGTTTCATTACGGCGTCGTCAACCGGGAACTTTCCCGTATCCGGATTTACCGCTACCTGTTGCCGCTTCCCAAATCCGTCCAGAACGTCTGTTCGCAATGTCCCGAAAGAGAACGGGAATGCCAGAAGGCCTGCCCGGTGGACCCGCCGGTCATTCATTATGACCCCGAGCGGTTTCATATGGTCGTTGATGAAGATCGCTGCCTGGGATCCGGCTGTGGCCAGTGCCGGGATGCCTGCCCGGCCGAGGTTCCTCGGTTTTATCCGCCGCAGCAGGATGTGTCCATGGTCTGCGATCTGTGTGAGAAAGACGGCCGGCGGAGGCCCCAGTGCGTCGAGATTTGCCCTACCCAGGCGCTGGAGTTTATTTCACCCAAAATTCCGCACCATCTGGAACGGATTCATCCGGATGAAAAGGCGGACAGTTTGGCCAAACGGCTCTATCCGCTCCCAAAGGACAGGGTCATTCGAATGCCTGAAGACATCTGGGGAGGCAAATAAAATGGGAGAAAAGCAATTTAAACTGCTGGAAGTGGATTTGACCGCTGAAAAAACGCAAACGCTGGACGTCACCGCAGAGATGCGCCGCTTTGTCGGCGGGCGTGCACTGGGCGCCAAACTGTTGTGGGACCGGGTTCCGCCCAAGGCGGACCCCCTGGGTCCGGACAATGTCCTTTATTTCGGGATCGGACCCATGACGGGATTATTGGGGTCGGTGACCAATGTCAGCGCCAAGTCGCCCCTGACGCATTTAAGAGGCCAGTCCAACATGAACGGACACTTCGGACTGGAATTCATCTATGCCGGCTGCAATGCCGGTGTGCTTTTCAAAGGCAAAGCCTCCCGGCCGGTGTACCTGTACGTCAAAGACGACCAGGTCGAGATCCGGGATGCATCCCATCTTTCGGGAAAGTCTGGTCTTGAAACCCAGTACCTCCTGACGAAAGAATTGAAAGAAGAAATGGACGACCAGAACATTCGGGTTGCCGCCATCGGGCCGGCCGGTGAGAAGTTGGTGCGCAATGCGGATATCTGTCATGATTTTTACCACCATGCCGCCCGTTTGGGGATGGGGACCGTGATGGGATCCAAAAAACTGAAAGCCATCGTCGTAAAGGGAACCCGGTCGCCGGACTATGCCCATCCGGACGAGGTCCTTGATATCATGAAAAAGTGGCTTCACGCCGGCCGCTTGTACCGGATTCAGAACCGGCGCTGGGGGCACACCCAGTCCATGTCCGGACGCTATTATAAAACGACCGAAGGAATTAAGAATAAACAGAAGGGCTGGGACCCGATGTGCGATCGCTTCAATCCCGTCCTGCTTGAACAGCGCTATAAGATCTGGGGGGATGCCTGTCACGGCTGTCCGGTCGCCTGCAAAGTGCCGTATTTCATGATGGGGCCGCCGCTGGGACCGTTTGCGGGGGAACTGCGCCATGACAATGCCGGGGGCTGGAGCGCAAATGTCATGATTCCCGGCTATGAACTCCAGGGGTATCTGTGTTCTTATGTGGATTACCTGGGACTGGACGGCGAGGATGTTTCCGGGGTTGTAGCCTGGATGATGGAATGCTATGAAAAAGGGCTGGTTACCAAGGAAGACCTGGGGGGGATCGATCTGACTTGGGGAAATGTGGAAGCCGTCTGCGCCCTGTTAAAGAAGATTGCCCAGCGCGAGGGAATCGGCGACGCCCTTGCCGAGGGTCTTAAATATGCACCGGCCAAAATCGGCAAGGGGACGGAAAAATACGCCATTACCGCGAAAGGGGTCGCGATTACCTCGTATGAGCCCCGGGGAAGTCTGAAAGATGCGCTGGAACTGGCCGGGACGTCCGTGGGGGAAATCCACGGCGGCCGGGGCGCCCCGGACCGGATTATGTTCGATTCCCTGACCGGCTGTTCCTTCTGGCGCAGCACGGTCCAGGAGATATACGGGAGCATCGCCGACTGGGCGATTCAGGGACTTTATGCCGCCAGCGGCTGGAATCTTAGCAGGGAGGACTGGCGGCTCTTGGAGTTGCGGGGGGCTACCATGGAAAGGTGTTATTCCATCCGCGAAGGCCACTATATTCCGGACCGGGACGATATCATGCCGGATCGGTTTTTCGAAGAGACCATCTACAATAAGTACAACGAACCCAAAAAGCTGAATAAAGAAGCGTTTTTTGCCGGGAGAAAAGATCTTTACCGTTCCTACGGGCTGCAGGAGGACGGAACTCCGTCCCCGGAATTTCTGGAACAGCTCGGGCTCGATTTTGCCATCCCGGCGCTGGCGGAAGCGTTAAAAAAATAGAAACAAACTTTTTATGTGTCCAAGGTTTTTTCGAAAAAAAGTTCGTCGGCGGTCAATTGACGCTCTATCAGCCCCTGGTCAAGGGAATAGCCGATAAACCGCTCCAGGTTGGCCTTGTTGCGTTTCAAGCCGTTGGGCCAGGGGTCATCACCCAGCAGGCGGCGTTCTTCTTCAAACAGATGTCGGCCCCAGGCCATCAGTGACCAGTTGGGGTCGCTGTAATATTCCCGGCAGATTGATCGGGCCGATTCAAATGCGCCCATCAGGCAGGTTGCCGCACGCGGATATTTCTTCAGGAAGTCGTCTCTGAACACGATAATATGCATAATGGGGTAAAAGCCGTTTTTCCGGAAATATTTCAACTCCTCCTGTTTCGGGTCCGAAAATAATCGTTTTATCCGGTTGCTTCCTCCGGTAACTTCTTTGGGCGGATGCGGCATTACCAGGGCATCGAGCTCCCTTTGAATCAGCATCGCACCGATTTTTTTCCCTTGCGGGAGAAGATGAATGTTAACCCCTTCTTCCGCCTGAAATTCAACCGTTTCCCTGCGTCGGGTGAACCAGTGAATCTTGCGCCAGGGAACATCGTATTCCGCCTGCAGGTCTCCCTTGGTCAATACGGATAAGGTGGTTTGAAAGGTCGTGAGCCCCACCTTGCGGCCGATCAGGTCTTTTGGCGATCGGATTCCCGCTTCGGCATGGACCCAAATCATGGATAAACTGAAGAGGCGGCGGGGAAACACCGGAATGGCCGTAAAGGGCCAGCCCCGGCTTTTGGCCATGAGATAAGACGAAAGCGACACCTCGCAGGCATCAAATTCGCCTTTCTGGAGCATGCGTCCGTGGCGATTGTCACCATGTTTCAATGCAACCGACTGTCCCACCTCCAACACATTTAGATCGAAATCTTCAAGCTGAACGGATCCGTCAAAGAAGGGAATGTGCCGGTCATAGTGCGACAGGGCCAGAGTGAGTTTGGGTTTCGGCATGGCTATTTCCTTTTATAAATTCCGTGGCGGCGCCGCTTTCGCCGGCAGCGGCCAGGACCTGTTGGACCAGAATATCCGTGTTGCTGCCTTTACGGGGGCTGCCGCTGATGCCGAGTAAGCGGACAGACGGCATCGGGGCTTGGAATTCTTTGTCAGCGTGCTGCCGGGTGTTTTGCATTTCCTCAGGACCTGCCGGCTTTCGCCCGGTGGAATTTGCTTTGAGAAAACGGTGTGCGCGAGAACAAGTTGCTGCGGACTCAATATCAATTCGGCTGCCGGGGTAGCTTGCTCTGATAATAATCCCACACCTTGTTGATGATGCTCTCTTTCAGCAACGCGGCCTGGCCTTCCTGTTGAACTTCCTTTGAAAGCGGTTGCGGATGGCCGGCGCGATAGGCATCCAGGAGTCGTTGGGCGTTTTTTTCAAAATAAACGCTCAAAAAAAAGAGTGTCTTCACATTTTCGGCGACCACCACGGAGCCATGCCCGCGGATAATCACCACCTTGGCATTCCCCAGTGCGGCTGCCAGGTTGTCGCCCCGGGGGGCGGTGTTGACATGCCGGGGGTCTTCGTAGATGGGGATTCCGTCGGCAAAAAGGGCACCTTGAAAAATAGCCGGAAAAATCGGTTGCCTGGCGATGCTGAGACTGATGACGGCAGGGGAATGGAGGTGGGCGACGGCATGAATGTCCTTTCTTGCCCGGTAAATGGACGAATGAATATGGGTTTCAGACGGCACTTTTACCCCGTCCCGGACCGCCGCGGCATCCATTCCGGCTTCGACAATGTCTCCCGGTTCAATTTCCAGCCGGCTTTTGCCGTGAGAGTTTATCAAAAAAACATCATTATCAATGCGGCAACTGGCGTGACCGCTGAAATCAATCAGCGCATTTGCCTCCAGCAGGCGACAGCAGGCGGCTACCTGTGATTTTAAATCGTTCATATTATCTTTTCGTATTTTTAAAACAGATAGTTAAAAGATATTTATTAATATTATGGATGAACATCTTCCAGGAACATGTCGCTGTCCAATTTCCGCCCAAGCCCCCTGGCGGCAGCTAGTTCATAGACTTTTGCCCCCACGGCCGCAAACTGGGCGGCCACCCCGATGTTGTTGACGAAAGCGGTAATCTGGGAATCGGCGGTGCGGCCGGGCGCCTTGCCGGTCACAAGCTGTCCGAGGGCCGGGTAGAGACTCCAATCAAATTTATCATAGGTCCAGGGGTGATCGCGCACTTCCATGTTCAGCTCTTTTTCACGCTGCCTGAAGAGCGTCGAGGTGTAGTTGGATTCCGGACTGTTCAGGTTTATGAAGAGGAGATCGCAACGCCGGTAGGCTTGCAGTTCGATTTCCGAGCGTTGCAGGCAGCTCAGGTGGACTCCGGGGGATAAGAGTCGTGCCGGAAAAAAAGGCTGTCGGGAGTTGGTGGCGGTGACGATAATATCTACGTCCCGGGCGGCTTCCTCCGGGCTGTCGACGGCCTGAACTGATATCTTAAGGAGGGTTTCCATGTCCTTGGCAAACTTTTCACGGTTTTCCCGGGTCGGGCTGAACGCCTTGATGTGACGGATATCTCTTACTTCCGCCAGGGCGGTCAGTTGGGTAACCGCCTGCCAGCCGGAACCGAAAATTCCGATCCGGGCGGCATCCTTTCTGGCCAGGTGCCGGGCGGCCAGGCCATTGGTGCCGCCCACGCGCATGCGCGACAGATAGCCGTCCTGCATGATGGCGAGAAGCTCACCGGTGACGGAGCTGAAAAGGAGGATCAATCCCAACCACTTGCCGTTTTTTACCGGAAGCTTCACCCGCCGCCGAAAGTCGCCGAAAAGCGGCCAGGTGCATACATCGGAACTGAATCGCAAAGCTATCACTTTAAAAGCAGGGGAGGCGCCGCCCATGGTTTTAAGGTAATGGGCGGCGAGATCCTCCTGCTTTCCGGCAAGGGGCACATGCAGATCCTGGCGTGGAAACGTCACCGCTTCACCCCGGCCGACCTCGCCGTACAGGACATCAAGCGCCGCGATGGTATCCTTCATTGTCAGAACCTTATCCACATCCGAATTTGACAGCATCAAGACCATTATATGCCTCCGCAATTTTCTTAAGATACAAACATTTATTATTATTTATCTAAAGATTCGTTTTAAGTCCCACATAGAAAATCAGGTAGACCGCCAGGGTAAACGAAGCCGATATCAGAACGCTCAATTTCCAAGTGCGTTTGGCAAAAAATTTTATAAATCCAAGCAGAAAAATCGGTAACGCAACCATAAAACCAAAAAAATTAACCCCCAACGCCAGGGCGACAATCCATGTCCAGATCTCAAGGATTTTTCGCGTTTCAGCCGATAATGGCGGTTTTGGAACCGAAGCGGACTTTTCAACCGGTTTTGAGCGAGCATCTAATTGCTGTGCTTTTGAGGGCCGTTTTGCTTTAGCAATTAAGTTGCCGAGCTGAAGCAGTGAAAGCGCCAGACCGGGAATGGAAAGGGTTAACGGAACGATGCGTGGACGCTTGGCATACCCCCACCCCAGAATAACAAATACCGCAAAGACAATGACCATCAGCGAAGCAAACCCGATCTCTTCAGCTTTTTTCATATAACACCCCGTAACTTCAATATTATTTCAGGCGGTCCTCTCGTTTCTGCCTTTCAGGATGGGTCTTAGGAACGACCAGGCTACTACGATGACCGCAATGATGACCAGCCCCATGGCAATCGGACGAAAGATGAAGTCCCCCCCGAAAATTCTGATGGAGAGGAACAGGTTCTGCTCCACAATTCGGCCCAGAACCAGCCCCAGCAGCATGGCGGCGCGGGAATAATTCAGGCGCTTCATTTCATAACCGATGATGCCCAGTACGATGGCGACAATGATATCCCCCATGCTGTTGGTGGTCATGAAAGCGCCGATAAAGCAAACGGCGATTATGACCGGGGCTATCAGCGAGCCTTCAAAAAAAGTTAATTTTGACAGGGGTTTGGTCAGCAGCAGCATAATGGCGGTGCCGCCCAGATTGGCGATTGCCAGGGTCCATACCATGGTAAATGTGAGATTCAGATCCTCATTTAAAAGCGCTGCGCCCGGGGTAACGCCGACGATCAGGAGCGCTCCCAGCAAAATGGCCATCGAGCCGCTGCCGGGAATTCCGAAGGCGATGGTGGGAACCAGGGCGCCGCCTTCCTTGGCATTGCTGGCCGCTTCCGGGGCGATGACGCCGCCGATATTCCCCTTGCCGTATTCGACTTCGCCCTTCCTGGCGGTTTGTGCGGCCTGTCCGTAGGCCAGAAAACAGGCCACATCACCTCCCAGACCCGGGATGACGCCGATGATGACGCCCAGGATACAGGAACGGATAAATAAGCCCCAGTGGCGGAATACGTCCATTACGCCGGTCCAAGGGCCGCTTAAGGCGACCTGTTTTTCGGGCTTGGCAATGGCGCCGCCCTTTACCAGCAGATCCACCATCTCGGCAATGGCAAACAGACCGATCACGGCCGGAACCAGTTTGATCCCCTCCCAGAGGTAAATGATATCGAAAGTATAACGCTTGGTTCCGACGATGAGTTCTTCACCGATAAGAGAGATCATCAGTCCCATCAGTCCGGCAATTACGCCTTTCAGGGGTTCATCGCCGCTCAAGGTCGCCAGAAAGAGAACGCCCAGGATGGACAGCATGAAAAATTCCGGCGGGCCGAAAACAAGGACGATTGGGCGCAGGATCGGAATGATGCAGGCCAGAACTATGGTTCCGAATACCCCTCCCAGCGCCGAAGCACCCAGGGCGGCGCCGATGGCACGCCCGGCTTCGCCCCTTTGCGCAAGGGGATAACCGTCGATGAGGGTGGCTGCGTTTGGGCCGGATCCCGGAACGCCGAACAGTATTGCCGTAACCGAACCGCCGTTGTTTACCACCGAATGGGTAGCCACTAGAAATGCAATGGCGCTGACCTTATCCAGGCCAAAAGAGAAAGGGAGAATCAACGCCAGGGTAACCGGGCCGCCGATTCCCGGCGTAAAACCCATGAACAGGCCGAAAATTATCCCTATCCACATGTAGCCGACGGCGGGCCAGGAAAAGACCAGAATCAATCCGTCCCAGAGTGCTTCAAACATAAAAATAAAAATCCTCTCTGCGACTGCTTCTCCGAAGATTCTCCAGGTTTAAGGAGAATCCTGCAATCGCATTTAAATCGGAAGTGCTGTGAGCCCCGTTGCAGCGGGGCTCGTTCTCAGCCGTTAGGTTTGAAGACTCGTCATGCGATGCAATGTCCGCAGAACGACAGGCTCTCCAATCCATCATTTCATCACCGATTTCAACTCGTTCGCAAATACCGGGGGGACCTCTCTAAAACTTCGCTCGACAAACTGAAGCACTTTTTCACCATCCATCCAGGCAATCGGACGGTCCATCTTTTCCGCTTGATCGAGCACTTTTTCGTCGGTAAGCGTTTTCCGGAAGGCTTCGCGCAGGTAAGCAACCCGGTCGGCCGGGACTCCCGGGGTCGTCATCATGGAGCGGGCGACATTCATCATGCCGATATAGGTGTCGACGATTTTTTTACCTTCGACGGACAGCGGAAAGTCATAGACCAGCGGAATGTCTTCCAAACCCTTGACTTTTTCTTCAGCGATGACCAGCAGCGGCCTGAAGTCGCCTTCCGCAATCTTTTTTATTTTGCTGCCTACCGAGGAGGCGGTTCCCTCCACCTCTCCTCGGATGACCGACAGGTCGGCGTCAGAAGTTCCGCTGAAGCCGGTGATAATGTCAAAGGTTTTCAGGTCGAAGGCCAGTTTCAGAACCAGAAGATCGAGATAGGTTGAACCGGTCGTGCCGGTGGAGGAGAGTTTGATGGTTTCCTTGGCCTGGAGGATTTCATTCCAGCTCTTGTATTTGGACTTGGCGCCGACCACGAACACCTGCGGTTCATCATTGAGCCGGGCCAGCCAGATAAATTTTTTGAGGTCGAAATCAATCCCCTTGGCCTCGGCGATCTGCGCCGGGATGGCACCTGTCATATTCATGATGCCGATCGTCAGTCCGTCCGGTTTGGCCCTGTAAACGATGTTGCCGCCGACCGCACCGCCGCCGCCCGGTTTGTTGGTGACAACCATGGTGGCGCCGGTATGTTTTTCGAGGTGCGGCGCCATAAATCGTGCGTAGAAGTCATAGCCGCCGCCCGGTTTATTGGGAACGATGAAAGAGACGTTTTTTCCTTTGTAAAATGCAGCCGCATCCTGAGCGGCCGCCGGGGTTTGATTGCTTAAAACGATACCGCCGACAATGAGGATAACGGCTAACAGCATACTTAAATGTTTCATTTCTCTTTCTCCTTTTATTTGATGATTAGAAAAATTACCACGGAAAGGGTCTCGGCTGGCTCCGCTGCGGATCGACATAAATCGCTTCTTCCGGGCACTCGATCTCACACAAATAACAACACATGCAGTCCTTCTGCCAGGCAATGTAAACCTGGCGGGATACGACGCCGAAAACATCCATCGGGCATATGCGGTAGCAGCGCAGGCAGCCGCTGCAGCGATCATAGTCGATATCTTTAACCGGCATGAGGTACTCCTTAAACGTTCCGAAATCAAAAAATCGGGTATTTTTCTCTGGGCGGCAGCAGATAGGGGGTCGGAAAATCCTGTGCCCAGACCTTCAGTTTATCATTTTCCATGGTTGCCATTATCCATTTGAGCCAGTCGACATTGTCGGTCAGGGGGTAATCCTGGCGGTAAACAAAACCACGGCTTTCCCTGCGATAGTGGACACTGGACACAATGGCTTCGGCAATTGCCAGCATGCTCCGGATTTCAAAGGCCTTTACCAGTTCATGGATGGATTTGGCATAAATTTGCGGCAGCTTTTCCTCTGTCAATGCTCTGATTTTTTCTAAAGCGCCTTGGAGCGACGCTTCATCTCTTAAATAAGCCACCCGGTAAGGAACCAGAATTTCAAGCAACTGATAATTCAATGCATCGGGGCTGATGCCGGAATGGCGCTTGGCAGGGGCTGTCAGCTCTTCCAGGTTTAGGCGAAGATTCTGTTCATTTTCTCTGGACAACTTGACTTCATCCTGTTTACCGGCCCAGTCTGCCGCATGACTGCCGGCGCGGGCGCCGGAGACAAAGCAGAACGACAGGTTCAGGCCGGTGATGGACCAGGTGCCGTGTTCGGGTGTGCAGCTGGTGTCTCCGGCGGAGTAAAGCCCGGGAATGTTGCTGGCGCAGGCGGTGTCCATGTGTATGCCGCCGCCGTGGGCAAGGGTGCCTTCAAAAGCCGGAATCCATTCGACTTTCTGTTCAAAGGGGTTGATGCCGAGGCGTTCAAAGGCGCGGAACCCTTCCGGCAGGATATGCCGCAGCAGTTTCTGGTCGTCCGACTTAACCAGCGTCAGGTCAAAATAGATCGGGCCCCGGCCGGCATCCACCTCCTTGGCCATGCCGACCACCACCCGGGTGAGCCTGGCGCGGCTGCCGACTTCCGGATCATAGCGCAGCATGAATTCCTCGCCCTGGGCGTTTAAAAAGCGACCCCCGAGCCCGACCATCAGACTCAGGCCGTGGATATCGATTTCACGCGCGGTCGTATTGGACATGGCCTGGTCGAGGTTGCGCAAATGGGCGCCGGCCCGCATGGCCATATACTGGGCCTCGCCGGTCAGATTGCGATGACCGATGAAAAAGCTTTTGAAGCCGCAGCCGCCGGCTGATAACACTACCGCTTTGGCCAGGAAAAGATAACTTTCACCGGTGCGGCAATGAAGTCCCATTGCGCCGATGACGCGTTCCGGCTGAACCACCAGATGGGTCAGCATGACCCGTTCCACCCGTTTGACGCCCATATCCCGGCTTTTGCGGCGGAGCGTATCCATCATCGGCAGCGCGTTGATGACATTGGTCCGGGTATGGATATTGCCGCGACCTTTACGGCGGATGAAATTTCCGTCGCCATCCGTTTCAAGAACCTTTAGGCCGTAAGCCTTACCCCACTTGTGAATCTCCATATTGCGATCATAAGCTTCCGCCAGCTGAATTTTAACCCATTCCTGGTCATTCAGATATTCTCCGCGGGTGACGATTTCTCTAAACCAGAGATCTTTGTCGTCATCCGGATAGCAGATATTGATGGCGCCGGCGGCAAACGGGCTGCAGCCGCTGCGGCCGATATGGCCTTTGTCCACCAGGATGACTTTCCGGTTTTTTTCCGCAGCTTTAATGGCGGCAAAGCAGCCGGCGGTTCCACCGCCGGCTACCAGAACATCGCAGGTTTCAATTTTATTAACGATTCGTTTAATCGCTTGCATTTATACTATTCCCGGGATGCAGCATAATCTGTTTTCGTATTATTGTAATACCCGGTGCGTTTGTCAAAACGCTGTCCCTTAAAGGACGGGTAAGTCAATTTGTTCAGTTTCTATGCCGAAGAAGATAATAAGGTAGGTTAAGTGTTAAATTGTTTATAGCTACAATATGACTGTAACAATTGCAGAAATGAAATGTCAAGAAAAATTAACAGGCTGCTTGCAGGATAGCACCCATAAGGTTTTTTGATTCTTGCGTTCCAATCTGAATTTATGTTAACGTATGACATGGTTATGAGTTGATTATGAACAGAATTTTGTTGTTAACCGATTTTAACTTGCAACTTTTTGATGAGAATCGTCGCCACTCATAAAAACACCGATTTTGACGGACTGGCATCTCTGGTGGCGGCGACCATTCTTTATCCGGGCGCGGTGGCCGTACTTCCCAAAGTCATCAATCCCAACATCAAGGCCTTTCTTTCGATTCACAAAGATCTTTTCAATATCATCAGCGTTGCGGAGTGTCATATCGATTCCGTCGACAGCCTGGTGGTTGTCGACGTCAACAGCTGGGGGCGCCTGGATGGCATCGAAAAGCTTCGCCGGCGGGAGGAGCTTGAAATTATTCTGTGGGATCACCATGCCGGCGAGGGGGATATCCGGGCAGGCTGGGAGTGCCGCGAAACGGTGGGTGCGAATATCACCCTGATGCTCCGCAACCTCAAAAAAGAAAAAAAAGTGTTGACGCCGATGCAGGCCACCCTTTTCCTGGCAGGACTTTATGAAGACACCGGCAACCTGTCCTTTCCTTCCGTAACAGCCGAAGATGCATACGCGGCCGCTTATTTGCTGGAAACCGGAGCGGACTTGCATGTGCTGGGATCTCTGCTGCGCCCCATGTACGGCCAGAAGCAAAAAAACATATTATTCCAGATGTTGCAGACAGCGGAACGCATCAAGGCCAACGGGTTTACCTTCAGCATTAACAAACTGGATATCGAAGGACATGTGGGAAATCTGGCGGTAGTCGTCAACATGTATCGCGAGATTGTCAATGTGGACGCCGCGTTCGGCATTTTCAGCGACAAGGAGCGAACGAAAAGCATCGTGATCGGCCGAAGCAATATTGACGGCCTCGACATGGGAGCGATCATGAAGGAATTGGGGGGCGGCGGCCATCCCGGGGCCGGGTCCGCCATGTTGAAATCCGTTGAACCCGAAGTCGTTGAACGGATGCTGAGGGATTCCATTGAGGGGCACCAGCAGACGGCCGTCAAGATTAGTGATTTGATGTCTTTTCCGGTCCGGACAATATCATCGGAAACCAGTATGCGGGAGGTGGCGTTCATTCTGCGCGAAAAGGGGTGTACCGGCCTGCCGGTGGTGACGCAGGACCGGCTGGTGGGGATTATCTCCCGGCGCGATTTTCGGAAAATCAAAAAAGATCATCAGTTAACGGCGCCTGTCAAAGCGTTTATGAGCAAGAATGTGATTACAACGGAACCGTCAAACAGCCCGCTGGAAGCCGCCCGCCTGATGGTAAAGCACGATATCGGCCGGCTCCCGGTGGTGGAAAACGGTCGCATCATCGGCATTATTACACGTTCCGACGCCATGCGGTACTTCTACGATCTGATGCCCGATTAGGGGCAGGCTGAAGGTGGATAGGCTGAAGGGGATTAGACAAAGATGGTCCGTTGTTTGTTGTCCGTTGCCTGTTGAAGGTTTGCCGCGGACAACGGACCATGGACAACCGACCTTCCCCTAACTATCTTCAGTCTAAACACCTGGTTTTTTCAACCTTCAGCCTTCAGTCTAAACCCCTAATTCTCTCAGCCTTCAGCCTTATCTATCTTGATTACGGCGCCGTCGGGGACCTTTTTGAAAATGGTCGCGTTCCCCTCCACGGATCCGAACACATTGACCGCACTGGCGGCGCGGATCTCAGAGTTGCAGCTGGCCGGAGTAAGCCCGAAAAAAATGCAGAACGCCTTGCCGGGAGGCCAGTAACCCAGCTCTCCCTTGTTAACGACATCGCTGGCATCCTCCGCCTGTTCCATCTCTATTGGGATGCTGAAGTAGATTTCGTCTCCCCAGGTATTTACCCGGGTTTCCAGAGGCAACGCCTTCCAGACGGCGTCGGCAGTGGGATTGTCTTTCAGTGTGGCCGTTGCCGTGATATTTTCCGTTGAAATCAAAATTTTGCGCATGCTGCCTCCATCAGTCATTTGGATTATCTTTATCTACTCCAAACAGTTGCGTGCGGATCCGTTCAATGGATTCAAACATCAATCCGAGGGACTGGTGCAGGTTATGATCGTCGTCGACTTCATGCAATAAAACTTGATCCGGATCCGGGGAGCGCTGAACCAGTGCACGGATGGATGGGAGGGGGATGACTTCGTCCCGGATTCCCGCGATGACGATGGCGGGGATGGCGGGCGGAATGTAGAGCGAATCAAGCAGTTGTTTTTGATCCGCCTTGAAGATACTTTCATTGCGGCATCCCACTGCCGGCGCCAGGAGCAGCAGGGCGGCGATCAGGCCGGGATGCGACCTTGCAACCATCAGGGCCGTCAACCCGCCGAGGGATGAACCGATAACGACTGCGGGTTGATGCAGCGCCTGGACGACAATCCCGACCCTTGCGTGAATATCCGGCGGCAGGGACGGTATCAGGCAGCCGGGATAACGGGTTTTAAGAAGCCGGGCCTTGGTTCCCTGGGGACTGCTGTCCAGTCCATGGAGAAAACATAAATGCATGTCTGCAACGGTTTTTTAAATTGGTAGAAAGATGGCAGGAATTCGGACAGCCGGGGTTCCTTATTCTTCGTGCATTTGATCATATTCCGGCATGACTTTCTTCCACCCCCTGATAAATCCGAAAATTACGAAACCGATGGTCGCCAGAACAATCGCTATGCCGACGACCAGCAGGATGTTTGCGGGGATTGTAAACATCGAAGTCATTGCATTTCTCCTTTTACTCACTTTTGCGAACGGATCTCCGTCCCGTCCGAGAAGGTTATATACGGGCGGTCCGGATCAGGGGGTTCATGCGGCAGATCTCCCGGAGGATCTTCTCGATGGAACCGTTCCTGCGGTGGCAGAACAGATAAGCACTCTCCCGGGGCAGCTTTATCCGGACAAAACCAAACCCTCCGGAGAACCTCGACCCCTCGATGGTGTGTACCTGCTGCGCCGATATTTCCAGTATCCGCCGGAGGCTTATCATCCGGATTCTTCCATCGGGATTCAGGTCAATCCGGTAAAACAGGCCCAGGGACCAAAACCAGGTGAACAGATAAAAAAAACCGATCATAAAGGCATACAGCCAGTCACTCCGGAACAATCCCTGCTGGAATTTCTGAACGATCAAGGGTAAGGTCCCCACGGTCCAAACCAGAAGCAGCCCGTAGAAAATCCTCATAAACAACGCCGGGGCTTGATAAGCCAGTTCCTTTTCCTTCCCTTCCCGCTCCGGCATGACCGTCCTTTTCCGCCTTTTCTCATGGTTCACGCATACACATATATCCCTCTGCGCCGGCATCAGCCTCCTCTGAAAAGCACCGTGGGCACCCAGAGGATGATTTGCGGGAAGTACATGCACAGGACCATGCCGATGAACTGCAGTCCCAGGAATGGAAATGCCGACTTCCAGACGTCCACCGTGGAGCAGTCGGGCGGAGCTACGCTCTTGAGGTAAAATAGCGACATCCCGAATGGCGGCGTCATGAAGGACAATTGGAGGTTGACGGCCATCAGAACGCCGAACCAGATGGGGTCAAAGCCGAGCTGGCGGATGATCGGTCCGAACAGCGGCACGGTCAGCATGATAATCCCGACCCAGTCGACGAAACATCCCAGAAAGAGCACGACGAGCATCATGATCCAGATGATCGTCCAGGGTCCCAGGCCGGTGCCCAGAAGCATGTTGTTGACGAATTCTCCGCCCCCCACCATGATATAGAGGGCGATAAAAACGTTCGCCCCGAAGATGGTCCACATGACCATTCCCGTGGCCTTGATCGTATTGACCGCCGCTTCGATGAGGCCGCGAAAGGTCATGCGCCTTTTGATCAGACCGATGATCCAGGCGCCCAGGCAGCCGACGCCCGCCGCTTCGGTGGGGGCGGCGACGCCGATGACGATCGTTCCGAGTACCAGAAAAATCAGGATGGTTCCCGGGATGATCGGCAAGGCCACCTTTAAGAGGCCCTTCCAGTCAAGCCGCTCCTCTTTGGGGACGGGTGGGCCCATTTTGGGATTGATGTAGCAGCGGATCGTGATGTATATGATGAAGAGACCCGACAGGAGGAATCCCGGAAAAAATGCCCCGGCGTAGAGCTGGCCGATCGAGGAGTTGTCCACCATTCCGTAGATGATCAGCATGATGCTCGGAGGTATCAGGATTCCCAGGGTGCCGCCCGCCAGGATCGCCCCCAGGGACATGAGCTTGTCGTACTTGCGGTTGAGCATCTGGGGCAGGGCGATCATTCCCATGGTCACTTCCGTGGCTCCGACGACGCCGGCCATGGCCGCCATCATGGTGCAGGCGGCGACCGTCGCCGTGGCCACGCCGCCCTTGAGCCAGCCCAGCCAGTGGTAGACCATGTTGTAAATATCCTCGATAATACCGCAGCGCTCGAGGATGTTCGCCATCAGGATGAACAGCGGGATGGCGTCCAGAAGGTAATTGGTCATGAGGCCGAAGATCCGCGTCGGAACGATGTTGACGGCCTCGGGACCCATGAAGATCGCCGTGAAGATGATGCCCACGACGCCGGTGGAGAAGGCCACCGGCAGGCCCAGGAACATGACGATGACCATGCTGCCGAAGATGAGGAGCGTTATCCATTCAATGCTCATTTAAATTCCCTCCCTGTAAAGGCCATGTGGGCGTCCCTGATGGTCCAGCAAATCCCCTGCAGGAGGAGCAGGACTCCCCCGAAAGGCATCAGGAACTTTACGGGATACAGGGGCGGGGCCCAGTCCGTAAAGGACGCTTCACCGGGGATTGGAATCCCCAGGAAAGTATTGCCGTAGGTCATCATCTGGGAACTCCAGTAAAAGTTCCAGGAGGTGTAAATATAGACCAGGACGAAAAGATAAAAGAATACGCCGTTGAACAAATCCAAGAACGCCTGGGTACGGCGGGAGCGGGAAGCGTAGAACACATCGACGCGCACATGTGCCCGCCAGTAGTGAACGACCCCCACCACCATGACGTAGTACATGGCAAAAAGGGAATACATCAGTTCATGCCCCCAGTTCGTCGGCATGCCGAAAACGTAGCGCATGAACACTTCGAAGGATATTATGGCCACGCAAGCGATCGAAACGTAGGCCATCATCCTGGCGACGAAGAGGTTCGTCTTTTCGACGACCATTATGAAAGTCCTCAGTTTATCCATAATGCTGCCTTTCCATAACGGGTGTCTCCGGAAGGGATGCTCATAAAAAAACGGGGGAAGGACACCCTGCCTCCCCCCGCAGGATCACCTTAGAACTCGAGCTTCTTGCCGTTTCGGTCCACCATGTCTTTGTCGGAGATGTAGCCGATCTTGATGGACTTGATGAACTCCAACTGGGACTTGAAGGCCTTCATGGCCAGCGGGTCCTTCTTGGCCCAGCTCACCCACAGCTCGGGGGCGAATCGCTTGAACTTCTCGATGTCCGAATCCTTCAGGCGGATGACCTCGCAGCCGGCGGCCAGGTATTTGGGAATGGCTTCGAGGTCGGCCTTCTGGATTGCCGTGTAATGATCGTCGGAATGCCAGGCCACCGCCGCTTCCAGCAGAATCTGGAGGTGTTTGGGAAGCGCGTTCCATTTACGCATGTTTACCTCGATGCTCATCAAGTCAACGGGCTGGTGCAGGCACGGCGTGGACGGCGGGCCGATGATGATGTACTTGGCGATCTCGGCAAAACCGAGGTTGTAGTTGACAGCCCAGCCGACGTAGTCGGAGGCGTCGATAACGCCTTTTTCCAGGGCCGGGTAAACCTCTCCGCCGGGAAGCAGAACCGTGGAGACGCCGGCGGCGCGATAAATATCGGCGATGATCCCGCCGGGGTACCGGATCTTTTTGCCCTTGAAGTCCTCGAAGGAGCGGATCGGCACCTTGGAGTGGATCAGGTTGTCGTCATGCTGGATCGGACCCAGATACATCATGTTGTGCTTGCCATAGGCCTCCCGGGCGATCTCCTTGCCGCCGAGGGCGTTATACCAGGTGTCCCACTGGTCGGGACGGTCCATCCCGAAGGGATAGGAGGACAGGAAGGTGGCGACGGGGATCTTGCCGGGCCAGTAAACGTCAAAGCTGTGGTAGGCTTCGAAAACACCGGCCTTGACGGCGTCGAACATTTCAAAAGTCCCGACGATGGCGCCGGCCGGCAGACCTTCGATCAGCAACTGTCCTTCGGTCATCTCACCGACCTTTTTACAGAAATCGAGGAACTTGACGTAACCCACCGTTCCGGCGTCCCAGGCGGTCTGCATTTTCCACTTGATCGGGGCGGATGCCGCCGACACTCTCTTTACGTTGGGAAATCCGAGGGCGCCCGCAGCAACACCGGCTACGGCAGCAGTCTTAAGAAAACCACGGCGAGATGTTCTCTTCTCTTCACTGACTTTTTTACTCATACCCTACCTCCTTTGTGCGCAAATGGTTCGTTTGGTTTGCCGGGCAAGTAATGACTCAAAATCTTATCACCCAGTTTGTCATGCAATAAGCCCAACGCCTATTCCAAAACACTTGTAAGGTCAACGCGATAGAAGTAACATATGAAAACCAAACCCGCAAGAAAAAAACCGAAATATGAACACCTTGCCAACCCGGTGTTTCGGCGGCAGGGCCTGACAATAAAAGTATAAAATCAATTTGCCATTATCCGGCGGGACATCCGGGCCATTCCAACTGCATAGTTTTTTGGTAAGACCATTTACACAAATTCATAACAGGATGCTTTCATGAATGTCAAGCAAATTTTTTAAAAGTTTGAAGGCGTTGGGAGAAGGCACGGTTGCATTTGTTGCGGTGCACTGCGGCCCAAACCCAACCCGGCTTACCGTATTTTTCAAAAAGCTGAACTATTGCAAATTATTCCGGCCGGATTTGCAGCTTGCCTTAATCCAGGCGAAAAAGCGATGGATGAACAATGGTATTATGGTCAGTCCATATTAAAAATTACGAACAGGTTTATCCTTATAGTTGTATTTTCAGAAAGCGGCCGGCAGGTGATTTTTTTATGATTTAATCATAAAATTCAAATCCTTGCGTATCCGCTCGATATCCGCCCGATCGGGTTTGAAAGGAAAATTTCGGATATCCGGACCGGGTCTTGAATTGCCATAGGGGCGGTTGCAAGCCACCCGGCCGTCGTTGCCGGTGCAGCCGCTGGTTTCAAAAGGGCGGCCGGTATCGATGACGGCATCAATTTCAGCGGGCGGCAGTCCGAAAGATTCTATTTCTCCCCCCTTGGTAAAAGTGAAACCGGCGGCGTTCTGCAACCGGGAGTCGATGAGATATCGCGCCAGCTGGATGCGGCGATATTGAGTCATGGGCGGCGGTATATGTCCAGCCAGGGCCAGGGCCGAGGATTCTTCCGGAAAGAATGAAAAGAGATGGGTGCTTCCACCCATGTCTTTGGCGCGTTGGATAACCCCGCACATTTCTTTTTCAGTTTCCCCCATTCCGACCATGAAATGGGGACCGGAATTATCTTTGCCGAAAATCCGGAGAGAATCCGCCAGACAGTCCCAGTAAGTGTTCCAGCGGTGGGGTCCGCCGACGCCGCTCCCCCGATATCGATCGAACAGCTCCGGAGTCGCCAGATCGATGGCGACTCCGATTTTATCGGCACCGGCCGTCTTGAAATCCAGCAGGTCTTCCGTTTTCAGGATGGTGGGGGATATCAGCAGAGAAATCGGAACATCCAGGCGTGAGCGCAGCCGCCGGCATATGGTTTTGGTGTCCCGGACCGAGCGTTTACGGGTGATCATGGAAATGCAGATACGTTTTACACGATCCGGCCGCGCTGCGATGCGTTCCATGATTTCTTCCAGGCCGTAGGTCGGCCAGGTGACGCGGATAAAACTCTTGCCGTTATAATCGCCCGGCCGTTTTTTGGATAGGCCGCAATAGGCGCAGCGGGCCGCACAGCCTTCGGCGTAGGTCAACAATAAATTGATACAGTAAAGCTTGGCGTTGCGATAGAAAAGTCCCTGCTTGAATCCGAGGGTCAGGGCGGCGGCCAGGCTCATGCGAAGATATTCGGGACTTTCTTTTACTTCTGTCGGGGTCATTAATTTTTTCTCCAAGTTTTCACGGTTCAAAGGTTCACGGTTCAGGGGTTGGGGTTTGCATTTCATGCGGGTTTCCAATCTCAACCGTGAACCTTGAACTTTGAACCAGTTTTTTTATTTTTTTAACTTTTATCCTTGTTCTTGCATTCCTCGTATCTTTTAAGATAGTTGATGAATCCGCGAACCGCAGCGCGAGTTTTCCGGGCATGCTCATAAACGTCATTGAATTCGTTGAGCGATATGTATTTTTCATCCAGGGCGACATAAAGTTCGCTTTGAACCTCCGTGCATGATCGTTTAGCATATCGCAGGAATCGGATAAATTCCGCATTCGTTTAGGCATCAAAGCCTTCGGCAATATTGTGCATCGATGAACCGGCAGCATCTTGTATCTGTCTTTTCAGTCCGTAGTCTTTAGCGAATTCCGGTTTCTTTGTCAGGCAATAAGTTTTTCGCGTCAGTTCGCGCGCCAGCTGCCAGGCTTCAATATCTTCAAACCGGTCAATTTTCATTATTATTTAACCCTTAACCTCTGAACCGTGAACCTCTGAACCGTGAACCCCTGAACCGTGAACCCTGAACTATTTTAACCATGAACCTCTGAACCTTTAAACCGTGAACCCTTCATCGTACACCTGTTTAGATACCGAACAGCAGGTCCGCTGATAATGGATCTTCAGACCCAGTTCTTTTGCGCGTGCGACGGCTTCCTCGGAAGGAATGGCCATGCGGTTGACACCGGCATCGATTGCCAGGATTTCCAGGGAGGTATTGCCCCGCTGCCGGGCGCAACCCAGGCTGATTTCAACCTGCGGCATCTTGAAACGGGTTGCGGCGATGATTCCGGCGACCGCCTCGGCCGCTACCGGTCGGGTTCCCCACAGCGGCGTTCCGCGCAGCCGCATCAGCGCGACAATGACAACCTGTGCAACGGCCGGAAACTGCGAGATTATCTCGACGGCCGTTTTTTCTCCCCGGATCCTGCCGTAATGCAGGCCGCATACGATATGGGGGATGATCGCAAGTCCGGCAGCCTGGAGCGCCTCCAGCGATTCCCGAATTCTTTCAACGCCGAAATCAACATGATAGATATCTTTAAACGTGAGGTCATCGCCGATGACATCGATCAGGGCCTGATCCACACCGGCGTCCTTTAACGCCAGGGCTGTCGGGTGATCGATAATGCCGCTGTGAACGGATATGAACAGGTCCGTTTTCCGCTTTATTTCCTTTACCGCTGCAGCAAAGGAATTCCAGGGAAGGCGGCCCGACCGGTCGCAGCCGCCGCTGATCAAAACCCCGATATGTCCATTAGCGGCAAGACCGAGACAGGTTTCGACCAGGCCGCCGGGAGACGTTGCCGGGATCATCGGCTCCAGGATGCGAGCCCGACAGTGGTCGCACTGTAAACTGCATTCGCTCCCGGTGATGGAAATCGCCGGGTACTTGCCGGTGCGATTGTCGCTGATGAACATTCCGGGGAGGTAAAAGGTGATTTCGCGACCCTGATTTTTCCAGGACAGGTTCCGGGATTTTATAAGCGTGTCGTCAAGTGTCGACATAGTATTCCTTAAATGCGATCCAGCAGTTTTTCAAAATCTGATCGAGATTGTCCCATTGGGATTCCATCAGACGGCGCCGGGAGACGGCGCGCCGGGTCGAATCATCAAATAAATCCCGGTATTCTGATTCATAACAGGACAATAATTTAAAATCGTTGGCCGCAAGCGCACGGGCTGCCCACGAGCCGGCCAACCGACCGGCGGTTACGGCCGGGAAAATGCCCGCGCCTGTGACGGGATGGGTCTGGCCGGCAGCATCGCCGGCCAGCATGAGGTTTCCGTCAACTATTTTATGAACCGGTCCGGCCGGAATCCAGCCGGTAATAAGGCCGGAAGGTTTTCCCGTTATCTTTCCCGCGCCGGCGCACTGTCTTAGAAAGGCGGCAAGGAGTTGACCCAGCGGCGGCGGCCGGTCCCCCTTTTTTCTGATTCCCAGTCCCAGGTTGGCCTGCTCACCCCTTGGAAACAACCAGGCATAGCCGCCGTAAAAGTCTTTATCAAAATAGACTTCGGCGAATTCAAGGGGGTGCTTCAGGGAAACGCGAACCTGGACGGCGGCGATCAGCTCGGGATTGCTCGCTCCGATCCATCCGGCGACGGCGGATAAGGGACCGTCGGCGCCCACTATTACTTTCGCTGTGATCGCAACAGGGGAAGCATGTTCCGTTTTAATTAAGACGCTGTTTCCCTTGCGGGAGACCGCCTTTGATTTCAACCGGATTTCGGCGCCGCGGTCAATTGCCGTCCGGACAAGGAGTTGATCGAATACTGCCCGATTAATGATGAAACCCGGCGACGGCGTTGTTTTTACTTCCCGGCCGGCCAGAAATGTTTTCATCCCCCGGACCGGCTGAACCACATAGCTCCGGCCCAGGTCGAGTTCGCCCAGCAGTTGGGCCGGGATATATTCGGCGCACTGCACCGGCAGCCCGACCACTTTGCGTCGTTCAACCAACAGTACCCGCAGGTTCCGGCGGGCGGCAGCAGCCGCGGCGGATGCGCCGGCCGGACCGGCGCCGATTACCAGGATATCGTAATTCAGCGCGTTCATGCGAATTCATAATCCCCGGCGCCATCCTTGGTTGCATCTGAAATTTGAAATTTCAAATCTGATATCCAAAATCAACCCCCGGCCACATTCAGGACGGAATGCAGCAGATCCAAATTCAGATGAGTCTGACTTTCAAAGGCGCCGGCATAAGCCTGTTTGGCCTGGTCCAGCTCATAGCAGGTCGTGCTGTCGATTTCGAGAAGAATGCCCGGAACCCCGGCTTGTTCAAAATCATCCACATGTTTGTCGAAGAAAGGACGGCAGCAGCACCCGATAAAGGCGGATAACCCTTTTTGTTTCATTTTGTGCAGTTCCGCCATCAGGTCTTCAAAGCTGGTGATGCAGACAACCTTCATTTTCTTTTCCCGGCCCATGCGGGAGCCGTTGCCGATGGAACAGTCCCCGCAGACCCGGCATCCTTTTTTATGGCGCAGGTCGCATGCTTTATCCTTGGAACAATAAGGTAAAAGGAGAACCGACGGTTTCTTTGCAATGATCTCTTTAAACGAGCCGTTGCAGACCGAGATCTGGTTGCAGAATTCCAGCGGGATATCGAACTTGGAAATTTCGATCTTTTGAATGGCCTGATTCAGCGGTTTGACAAAATCGTGCCACCCCATTCCGGGTATCGTGATGCGCCCGTCGTCAAAGAATTGCCTGATGGTACGGCATAAAAGCATACTCTCCAGAGGAAGGCCCCGCATAGAGGATTCCAGGTCGAACAGGGCGCGGGTCGGAAAAGAGAGGAAATCGCCGGTTATAAAAATATTCCTGATGCGGTTGCGGGGCAGATCAACCACCAGGGTAAAGCGAACCATGCCGGCGTCTGCTTTGTAGGCTGCCTGAATGACTTCGCTGCGTTTATATTTGGGCTTTACGTAATCAATCCATTCAGGCGATCGGTAATAGTCCAGTTTTTTATTGAAAAGTTCTTCTTCTGCCCTGCTCAGTCCGTCCGGTTTGAATTCAACCCCCAGCTCCCCGGCAAAACCGGCCTGAATAGCGGATTTAATCGTTTCAAGACCGGGAGTATAGCCGAGTTCCCAGTTCAGGCAGGTCACCCGCTCCTTGACGGAATCAATTTCCTTGGCTTTCAGTTTTTCAACGGGTATTTTAAGGCTTCGCAGCATGGTATCCACGTCAAAATCCACCAGCATGGTTCCCTGAAACAGGAAGGCGCCGTCCGATTCGGTGCCGCCGGTGCCGGAGATCTTGCGTCCGTTGATTTCAATGTCATTGCGGGGGCGGAAGTTGGATTCCAGTCCCAGGCGTTTCAGGGCGGCGACGACCGGATTGCACAGGGTCCGGAAAAGCCTGCCGTTGGGAATGGCGACGTTGAAAAAAGATTTATCGCAGATGACTTCCCATCCGAGTTGATTCTCGTCAAAAAAGATGGCGCCGCCGCCGGTAATGCGGCGGTTGATATGGATGTTTTCGCGCCGGCAATAATCGATGCGGATTTCTTCCTCGACGGACTGGTGAAATCCGGTCAAAACCGCCCGGGGGGAGAACTGCAGAAAGTGAAGGGTGTTGGGGGTTTTCCCCTGGCCTCTGAGTTCCACGAGGGTATCGTCCAGCGCCATGTTTTCGGCGGCCGTCAGGGGCGGGGTATCCAGCAGGCGCCAGGTTGTCATCCGTTTTACTCCAAAATCAATTTAAAAATGATGAGGCCTTTGAAATCGGTATTCAAAAGTTATGGCAACATGTTTGTAGTCCGTTGTCCGTAGTCAGTGGGCAGTAAATTGTTGTTTGGCGGCAACGGACAACTGACCACAGGCAACAGACTTTATCTATTTCCGCGGAGGCTTCAATGCCTTGTGTATCAACTGGGTAATATCCATAACCTGCAGCGGGACTTTATTTCTCCGGACATAGGTCGTCATGGTGCGGACGCATTGCTGGCAGGATGTGACGATCGCCTGTGCGCCGGTTTTCAGGGCTTCTTCAATTTTATTTTTGGCGATATCCGCTGAAAGGGGGGCATCCATCATTTCAAGGTTGCCGCCGCCGCCGCAGCACTGGCAATTTTCACGGTTGCGCTCCAGTTCCACAAATTTAACACCGGGAAGGCTGCGCATAATTTCGCGCGGTTCATCAAAAACGCGGGCACCGCGTCCCAGATCGCAGGGGTCATGATACGTGACCGTTAAATCGAGTTCCTTCAGCGGCAATGCACCGCTTTTAATCAGTTTTATCAGGTACTGGGTGGCATGCTCGATTCCAACCTCATGCGGGTAATACTCGCGCCACATCTGATAGCAGGAAGGGCAGGCGAAGACCACTGTATGGGCGCCTCTTTCTCGGACAACCGCAAGATTGTGCTCCACGAATTCCCGGTACAGTTCCTTTAAACCGGCGCCCAGCAGGGGAAATCCGCAGCACCATTCGTCCTTGCCCAGCAGGGTGAAATTGATGCCGCCGGCTTCCAGAATTTCCGCCAGGGCCACCGGGATCTTCTGGGCCAGCGGGAAATAGGCCGCCACGCAGCCCGTAAAATAAACGACGTCGGCCTTGGGGCGAATATATTTGTCTTCAGGCGCATCGTCCATGTCCTCCACCCAGTCGGCGCGTTCTTCATTGTCTTCGGCAAATACATTGTGGCTTTCGGCCAGATTGTTCCGGATCATATCGATTTTTTTGGGGTAATTATCGGAGTGCACCATGTCCTGGCGCAATGAGATCCACAGATCTTTCAGGCGGATTCCCACCGGGCAGACTTCCTGGCAGTTGCCGCAGAGCGTGCAGCGAAAAACCGTGTCGCTGAAATCTTTCCATTCCGCTTCGCCGGGTTCGGACCTGCGAAAGAGTTTGCGAAACAGGCCGGACCGGCTTTTTAGAATCTGGCGCATCCCTTTCAGACGGTATATGGCCGACAGTTTGCCTTCTTTGGAGGCGGTTACCGCCGGGCAGATGTCGGCACACGCCTGGCAGTTGGTGCAGGCCTGCATTTCAAAGAGCTGGCGCACGCTGTAATCCTGATTGGCCATTCTATTTCTCCTGGGCGTACTTTTCAATATCTGCCAGGACCCATTTTTCAACAGCTTCCTTGCCATGGATCAGATTGTTGAGTTCCGACAGGTCTTCCGGTTTGATTTTAAAAAGCCAGCCTTTGCCGTAGCAGTCTTCGTTGATCAGTTCGGGATTGGTTTCGAGGGCTTCGTTCACCGCCGCAAGTTCACCGCTGACGGGCGCATAAACCTTGCCCAGCCACTTGCCGGATTCCATTTTGGCGAATTTTGCACCCTGTTTGATCGTTTTGCCTTCGCCGGGCAGCTGCACATAAACAATCTCACCGGCCATTTTCTGGGCAAAATCGTCCATCCCCATCACGACCAGGTCGCCTTCCTGTCGCACCCAGAAATGATTCTCTTCGTAATACAGCTCATCCGGCATATTGTACCCTTGAATTTCCATCTGTTTCCTCCTGTAAAATATTGACTGTTTCGTAATACTTTTGACATTTTCGTCATGCCGGACTTGATCCCCGCTGAACACGGGATCTGCAACCGGCATCCAGAAACAGCCTGGATTCCGGGCTCCGCCGGAATGACAGTGTAAGTACATTTATGAGACTGTTAATAAGTATGCCTTGTAATTTTTGAATGGCCGATCGTAAACAGCTTTATTTTGTGCCCATTCGGTTTTTTAGCGATCCGTTTTCTTCCAGTAATTCGTGAATAAACTGGGTGGTCGTGTAGATGCGGAACGGCTGCTTGCGCAATTTGGCGTTCACCAGATTATGAACACACGAATTGCATTCCGTTAAGACCACTTCCGCGCCGATTTCTTCCACCTCCGCCAGGCGACGTCTGGCCATGGCAATGGAGTTCTTGGCAAAAGCGCCGCGCACGCCGCCGCCGGCCCCGCAGCAGAGGGCGTCCACCCGGCTGTGGGGCATTTCAACAAAATTGGGTGCAATTTTTTTAATCGTCTGCCGCGGCTCTTCGTATATTTCACAGTGCCGCCCGAGGTCGCAGGGATCATGGTAAGTAACCTTTTTGGCGGTGTGGACGCCGAAATCAAAATCTTTCAAAAACTGCGAGATGTGCCGGATTCCGATCCCCTTATCCAGGAGCGGTTTGTACTGCGGCCGGTTGATGAACGTCCGGTAGCAATAGGGGCAGCCGGTGATGATCGTGCCGGCGCCGGTTGCCAGGATACGCTCGATATTGGTTTCGACATGGGCGGCGTTGATGCCGTACCCGACGTCTTCCAGTACGCCGCTGCAGCAGACTTCATCGATCAGGGTGTAATCAACCCCTGAATGATCCAGCAGCGTGAGGGTGGATTCGGTTGCGTCATCCTCGCGATAGGCGCCCACGCATCCGATAAAATACAGATAAGGGGCTTTTTCGTTTTTTCTTCTTTTGAAATCTGCAGGTTCATCTTCGGCATAAATGTTGGTGTGTTTCTTGAGAACCTCGTTCATGCCGGTAAAGGCAGGGTGGCACGAACCGATGTGGACCATGTCTTTACGAACCTGCTTGATGATTTCCGGTACGTTGACCCCCGAGGGGCAATTTTTAAAACAGTTTGCGCAGGTCGTACACTGAAAGAGGGTTTCCACCAGTTCATCGCCGAGGTCGATTTTTCCGTCCATGACCTCTTTTAATATCAGCATTTTGCCGCGGGCATTATAAGCCGGTCGCAAGGTGGCGCCGAATACCGGACAGACCGCCTGGCAAAAACCGCAGCGGGAGCATTGCAGCACCTGTTCGCGGTATTTTTTAATGAAGTTGTACTTTGCTTCCATCTTATCCCTCCAGCGCCATTTTGCCCGGGTTGAGAATATTGTTCGGATCCAACATCTTTTTAATTGAACGCATGACATCCATGGCGACGATATCGTGTTCCAGCAACATAAAGGGCGCCTTCTGCAGGCCGATGCCATGTTCTCCCGAAAGGGTTCCGCCCAGATCGATTGCCAGTTTGAAAAGTTCCGCGCTGGCGGCCTTTTCGCGTTCAACTTCATCGGGGTTGTAGCCGTCGAATAAAATCTGGGGATGCAGGTTGCCGTCTCCGGCATGACCGTAAGTTGCGATCATGATATCGTGTTTCGTGGAGATTGCCTTGATGCCCCTGAGCAGGTCTGCGATTTTGCTCATGGGCACCGTTACGTCTTCAATAATCAGGCTCGGTTTCAGCCTCGCCAGGACCGCATAGGCGGATTTGCGGGCGGCCCAGAGATCGGCGGCTTCTTCCTGGGTTTGGGCCAGCTTGATCTGATCGGCATTATTTTTTTTGAAGACTTCGATTATTTTCTGCATCTGATAATCGGTTTCCTGTTTGGTATAACCATCGGTTTCCGCCAGCAGAATCGCATCCACTTCGGGCAGGTTCAGTTCGGTATTCTGGTTGATGGCTTTAATCGTTTCGCGCCCCAATATTTCCAGCACGCTGGGAATGATGCCGCTGTGCATGCTTTGACTGACCGCATTGCCGGCGTCTTCCAGGCTGTTAAAGGTGGCCATCGCGGTTGTGGCGGCGGTGGTTTTCGGATTGATTTTCAGGGTGATTTCCGTAACGACCCCCAGCGTCCCCTCGGACCCCACAAAAATTTTGGTCAAATCGTAACCCGAGACGCTTTTCATGGTATTGGAGCCGGTCCGCATGATGCGGCCGTCCGGCAGGACGATTTGAAGACCGAGGACATAATCCCGGGTGGTTCCGTACTTGGCGCCTTTGACCCCGCCGGCGTTGGTGGCGACGTTGCCGCCCAGAGTCGACACTTTTCCGCTGGCGGGATCCGGCGGAAATAAAAATCCGTATTGAGCCAGTGCTTTTTCGAGGCTTGCGTATACGACGCCGGGTTCGACGACCGCCAGACGATCTTCGATGCTGATCTTTTTGATCCGGTTCATCCGGTTGAGGTCCAGTATGATGCCGCCCCTGATGGGAATCGCCATTCCGGCCAGTCCGGTGCCGGCGCCCCTGGGGATGACGGGAATTTTTTCCCTGTTCGCCAGTTTTAAAATTTCCGATATCTGTTCTGCGGTTTGCGGCCAGACGCCGCAGAACGGCCGGCTGGTGAAATGGGAGGCATCGTAAGAATACGATACCAGATCGATCAAACTGTCGGTAAAACGCTCTTTGCCGACAATATCAACCAGCGCCTGTTTTATATTTGCGTCCATGTGAATGTCCTTATTTATTCCAGTTCGTAATGAAACCTGTTTTCGCCGCTCAGTAATTTGGAAACTTCGCACCCCCTGGCGGAATTGAACAGGATCGTCCGTTCACGACGGGTTAAGGTATCATCCAGGTCGATCAGGATATCGAAACGGGTTGACCAGGATCTGCCGGCATGAATCTCATAGCCGATCCGAACATCAACTGCATCCAGTTTAATCTTTTTGTTGTCTGCAACCGCAGCCATGGTCAGGACCATTCAGCTTCCCAGAGCGGCCGCCACCAGTTCAACCGGACAATGGTACGGTTCTCCGGGGATGTCCCGGCGCGAAACCCGGATGGATCGGCCGCCTATCTGGACCGCGGCTTGTCCGTCAACCAGGCGAATGTGAGCCGTATCATACGTGGATGCTTTTCCATCCGATTTCGGGGAAGCTTCTCTGTCAGGCATTTTTCGTATGATCTGCTTGAGTCAACGCGCTTAAAGCCAGAGTGACGGGCGCAATGATCATGTGAATGAGACGGCTGAACGGCAGGTAAGCGACAAACGCGCCGGTAATGACGGCGTGCAGATACCAGATATAGCCGTAAACTTCCGTAATTCCGGCGACGCCTGTAAACAGCCGGCTGATGCCATAGCCGATAAACGCATAAGCGGAACCGGCCGGCCAACCCGTCATGGCCATTCGCATCCCTTCCAGTATAAAACCGACTATGACAATTCCCCCGATTAAACTCAAGGCCGCGCGATCCTGACCGGGGAGATTCGGGGGCAGATCGTTTTTTCTTCGGAAGCCCCGGATAAATGCCAGGGTCACTCCCAGCAGTATCAGCATTCCGCTCAGATCAAACAGAAAGGCGGTAGAGGGATTGTTCTTGTCCAGCAGGGACCAGACGGCCGGCCACTCCGGTTTCCATAATGACAACAGCAGCGCCAGCAGGCCCCAACTGAAGCGGAACAAAAACGATAGAAAAATAAAGCTGTGAATCAACCAGCGCCAGGCGGATTTTTGGTATAAACGCCTTTGCAGCAGCACATCCAGGAAGAGGGCTTTTAAAATCACCAAAGCATCCGGCGAGAAGACGGCCTTGAAAGCAGCCGCGCTCAGTTGAACTATTTTTTGAATGAAACCGGCTTGGGGTCGGTTCGCAATATTTCCGGTCAGCACCACTGAAAACATCAGGACCAGACCACCGGCAAATATCAGCAGGGCAACGATGTTGATGGCGTCAGCAGAAAAAGTGGCGGCATGGCAGGGCATGCACACGAGTCCTTTGGGCGGCAGCACCATGGCGGCTGCGCCGACTTCGTTGCCGCCCGTATGACAGCGCCGGCAAAATGCCGGATCATTCTCACGCTCCATGGCATGAATGTTCAAGGGCGTTCCCAGCAGGCGCTGTTTTCGCCATTCTACCGTTTGGGTTTTGGGATTGCGGAAAGGTTCTACGGCGTTCAGATGACAGGCCTGGCAGCTTACCAGCAGGTGTGCATCATGGGCCACTTTTTCATCGTGGCGCAGGTGGCACTGCCGGCAGTCTCCCGGAACCTGAGCGGCATGATTATAGGCGGCGGCCCGGGGGTGACAGTCCATGCAGGCCATTGCGGCGTGAGGCGCGGATTGATAGGCTCCGGGGTCTATCAGCGGGATGATTTGAGCCGTGACTTCCTGGATCCTGGTTCCGGTCCGGGCGTGGCACTGAAAACAGAAAGAAACGATTTTTTCCGGATCGTCGGCCGTGCCCAGACCATGGCAACCCATGCAGGCCCGGTCCGCCTCCGAGAAGGAAACCGGATCGATCGTGACTGGATCGGTAGGCTCCCGGTCGATGCGAAGCTGTTCATGGGGATCGTGGCATTGAATGCAAACGCTGTATGCTTGGGGATCGTCAACCTTGAGGGTTCCGTGCGCTCCCTCTTGCAGGTTGTCCTGAACGCTGTCATGGCAGGTCAGGCACTGGTCGGCGCTGAAAAAATCGAGCAGCCCCTTGGCGACCTTGCCTGGATCGGGGTGAAGCGGTTCTTCGGCAATATTTCCATGACAATCCTGGCAGGAGTTCTCGCCGTGGACCGAGGCTGAAAATTTTGCAGCATCAATCAGCCAGGAAGCCTCGGCAACCGGGCCCGGCGACAGCAGCAATAATATGAACAAGGCAAATAGGGTCTTTTTCATACCATCATTCCATGGCCATGGGAATCGCATACGGCCCCTCTTCAATAAACGCCATGGTCGGTGTGCGCCCCATGAACTTCGGATGAGCGGCGGCATAAATCACGGCGTTTTGAAACATGGCGGCTGCCTTTTCCCTGTCGGAAGGGAAGACGGCATTCGGATCGATGAATTGATATCCGTTCATTCCCGGGATAATTTTGTAATCATTCTCGGGGATCTGGGGAGCGCAGTAAATCAGACCTTCGGCGCCCACCTTGCGGATCGGTTTTCCCCACATTTCGGGTTCCCACTGATCCTTGGTAAATACCCAGTCCGGATGCCGCAGGATGGAGATATAGCCGTCCGGTCCCAGAATCTTGAAAAGATGCAGCAGCGTCTGATATTCCCGGGAACCGATCGGTTCCTTGTCCACATTGTTGGCGACCATGGCGATGATACCATTCTCCCTGACGGCCGGCATGGCACCGACGGCACTTTTAACGCTCTGATAATGATCCCGGCCGACATATCCGGCATGCGTCAGGACGATGTCATACGGTTCCTTGATGGGGATTTGCACAAATTCCTTCATGGCCGCAACCGCGGCCAGATGCGCTTTTATCAGATCCCCGCCGAAAACGCCCGTGATGCACAGGGTGTTGTCAAGGGTGGTGCTGATCATAAAATCGACGCCGACGGTTAAAGCGACTTCAATGGCCTCTTCATGACACGGATTGCCTTCCAGGATCAGGTTGGTGGCATTGGGGTGTTCCAGAAAATCGACGCCGTGAAATTTCTGGATGGTTTTGGTATTCGTCAGGGCAGGGCAGACCGCTTTGCGTCCGCCGGAGACGCCGGTCATGAAATGGCTTTCCACCAGCCCGGTGACGATCTTGATATCGGATTCGAAGAAGATTTTATTCAGGTACACATCGGTCCCCCGGCTGGTATGCGCCGCCAGCACCTGGGTGGACAAATTTTCGCAATCGTGATCCACAATCTGATAATTATCCACGATTTCACGGCCGTACATGAAAATCCGTTCTTCCGGGGTGCTGGGACGGTGCATGCCGTTGCCGATGACAAAAACGATGTTGCTTTTTAGGACGCCCGCCTTTTCGATAATCTCCACCAGCGGCAGGAGGACGCCGTTTTCGCCTTTATAGGGTACCGGCCGGGTGATATCTGAAACGGTGATGCAAACCTTCAATTTGTCGGCCGTTTTGTTTTTCCGACGAATGATTTCCGGCAGGGTCGGCGAGCCGATCGGATGGTTCAATGCATTTGCAATTTCATCTTTGGAGCTGGTTAAACAGGGCATCCGCTTCATATTCAGGGTGACACAGTTGGGCGGGACGGCAATATCCAGGAAATCCTTGCCGAATTCAACCTTGATTTGTTTCCAGTTTTTTAAATCCGCTTTGCGGATTTGATCGCTAATGTTTGTTGCCATAATAAATAGTCTCTTTTGGGTTTAATTCTGACTCCTGTCTTCTTGCTACTCCGTCTATTCCATTGCTTCGACCACCAGTTCCGTCAGATCTTTCACGGCCAGTTCCGTTTTGGTGCGCTTGGCGCGCGTGGCCATGGTGCGCACGCACTGCTGGCAGGCGGTAACCACCATTTCGGCCCCCACGCTCCGGATCGCATCGAGTTTCATCTGGGCGACCTGAGCGGAGAGGTCCGCATCGGTCATTTCTACATTGCCGCCGCCGCCGCAGCATATTGAAAACTTGCGATTCGTCGGCAGTTCTACAAAGTCAATCCCGGGAACCGCTTTGATGATTTCGCGTGGTTCCTCGTAAACGCCGGTGTTGCGCCCGAGATCACAGGGATCATGATAGGTCGTGCGCATCCTGATCTCCTTTTTAAGTTTAATCCGGCCGGCTTTAATCAGCTGATTGATGAACTGGCTGGCATGGACCAGTTCGACCTTTGTATCGTATTGATGTTTCCAGGTATGAAAGCAGGAAGGGCAGGTGAAGACTACCTTTTTTGCCCCCACATCGGCGACTTTCTTTAGATTGTGCATCTTCATCTGTTCCAGTTTATCGGGCATGCCGGCGCCGATAAGGGGGAACCCGCAGCACCATTCATCACCACCGAGGATTGTAAAATCCACGCCTGCTTTTTTCATAATGGTAGCCATGTTGGCCGGGATCTTCTGAACCATGGGAAAGAAAGAGGCTACGCAGCCGACAAAGAAAAGAACTTCGGCTTTCTCTTTTTCAAAGTTTTCTTCGGGCAGGTTTTTGATCAGTTCCTGCCACTCGGCGCGCTCGTCCTGGTCATCATCTGAAATATTCTTGGTGCCCTCCAGGGTTTTCACCAGACGGTCGGTAATTTTGGGGTAAAAGCCTTCGCCGACCTGGCATTCGCGGTCGCGGAAAATCAGTTCCTTGGTTTTGACGCTGGACAGGCAAACCGCCTCGCAGGCGCCGCAGCCCAGACAGGTAAAAATCGCGTTTTCGGTATCTTCGCTCAGCTGAAGCTTATTTTCAATGGCGAAACGGGTAATGGCGTTGCGCCCGCGGGATGAGAAGGCCTCCTTCTTTTTGACCAGATAGGTCGGGCAACTGGGCAGGCAGAAGCCGCATTTGTTGCATTTTGCGACTTCATCGTAGGATAATTTTTTTAACTGGACGATGTTCATACGAATTACCTCATTAAAGTTAAGGTTCATCTTCTAAATAGTTGGAGAAAAGGTTCAAGGTTCAAGGTTCAAGGTTTTCGCTGGAACCCTTGAACCCCTGAACCCTTGAACCCTTTTCTTTACAGCCCTCCCACAAAACGTCCGGGCGACATAACATCATTGGGATCCAGTTGTTTTTTGAGCAGTTTCATAGCCACAAAATCGGAACCGGTTTCCCCCCAGATTTTCAGCATGGGTTTCATATCCGCCGGTGCAGCCTGAATGACCGTGTTGCCGCCGGCTTTGCGGCTTAACTGCAGTAATTTTTCCAGAAAGGCGGCCGCTTCCGGCTTCAGGCCGTCGGCGTTTTCATTCAACAGGAGATTGATCAGGCAGATGCCGCTGCCGGAATGGGCCTGGATGGTGTGCTGGATCTTAAGAGCGGCCAGGGCGTTATCCGTAAACTCGATGATATCCTTCCATTGCGAAATACGGTAGTTGGCTTTAGCCCGGATCAGATTGCCGTATTCGGCCGCGAGACGGGCGGCCTGATCGCTGACGGCCAGCCAGAATTGCTGGTGGGGATGTTCACCGAAAAGCGCGCTGGAGACGGCGCCGTTGTCGGCGGCGGTCTGACGCATTTCGCGTGCCATACGATCGACGGCCGGGGCAAACGCTTCCAGCGAGATCGCAACGACAAAGCGTCCCGGCGAAAAATCCGGCGCACCCGTGAAACCGAGGTGTTCGTATGCAGCGGCGTTCATGGTTTCAACGGCCGCGGGCAACAGTTTGGTCTTCAGGATGCCGTCGGCAAAAGCATGGGCGTCGGAAAGTGAAGCAAAACCAAAAAGAAGCGTTTGCATCTTTTCGGGCAGCGGCATCAGGCGAAAGGTCATTTCAGTGATGAGTCCCAGGCTGCCCATGGAACCGACCATGAGCTTGGAGATGTCGTAGCCCGAAACATTTTTGACCGTCTTGCCGCCGGATCCCGGTACGTCGCCCTGGGGGGTAACAAACCGGACGCCCAGGATAGTGTCCCGCGGAAGATTGTACAACAGGCGTCGGGGGCCGCTGGCATTGGCGGCGATAATGCCACCGATGGTCGCTTTTTCGCTGCCGGGCGGGTCGAGGGGAATAAAACAGCCGCTGTGGGAGCGGTCCGAGCAGATGATTTCATCCGCGGCGATATCGAGGTCTTCCAGCGGCAGGTAGCAGCGATCTTCTTCAGTTGCCAGGCGGGCCTGGATGTCTCTTAGCTTCACGCCTGCCTCCACCGTGATGGTCAGGTTCTGGGTATCGACATCGAGCATGTGATTCATACGCCGGGTGCAGACCACCAGGTCCAGTTTTCGGGGAGGGTTCCCCATCCGGATCCGGGAACCGCTGCCCCAGGGAACAACGGCGAGATGGTGCTGATTCGCAAACTTTATCACCGCGGATGCTTCAGCCGTGTTTTTAGGGAAAATCACCGCGGCCGGAGTGAGTCCGTCAATTGCATATTGCGCGGTTGTCCGGTCATCGGTTTTGACGAAATCCCGGCCGATTGTGTCCGTTAAATTTTTGATTTTTTCAGTTAGATCTGCCACGTGAAAACTCCTTGATAGAATCGATCGGTTAATATCAAGCGGCACTCGCGTCGCTTTCTGCGGCTGGAATCATTTTTCCGGGGTTCAATATATTATCGGCGTCAAAGGCGGATTTGATATCGCGTTCCAACTGCAGATCGCCCTCATTGAAGATAAAATAGGTTTCTTTCAGTTTTTCAAGCCCGACGCCGTGCTCGCCGCTGATGGTTCCGCCCGCGTCGGCGCACAGCTTTAAAATTTCGGTTGCTGCCTTGAGGACCCGCTCTTTTTCGTCTTCATCGCGTTCGTCGAACATGATCAGGGGATGCAGATTGCCGTCGCCGGCATGAAATACGTTGCCGATGGGGAGGTTGTATTTTTTGCCGATTTCAATGACCTTGCCCAGGACTTCCGGAAGCTTTGTTCGGGGCACGGTGCCGTCGCAGCACAGATAACTGGGTCGCACCTGACCTACGGAACCGAAGGCGCCCTTGCGGCCGGCCCACAGAATCGCGCGTTCATTTTCATTTTTCGCCAGTTTGACCTCGCGGACCTTGTTCTGTTTACAGATTTCCATGATTTTAAGGGCTTTTTCATCCATCCCTTCGGGCAAACCGTCCAGCTCAATAATCAGGACCGCGGCGGCATCCAGGGGATACCCGACCTTGATGGTTGCTTCCACGGCGCGCATGACCGTGTTGTCCATCATTTCCAGGGTGGCGGGAATAATTCCCTCGGCAATAATCGCCGAAACCGTGTTGGCGCCGTCCTCGATGGTTTCAAAGATGGCCAGCATGGTTTTAACAGCCTCCGGCGCTTTTTCCAGTTTCAGGATTATTTTAGTCACCAATCCGATGGTCCCCTCACTGCCTACAAACAGGCCCGGCAGGTCGTAGCCGGGGTTGTCGCGGGACTCGCCGCCGGTTTGGATGACGGTGCCGTCGATCAGTACCACCTCGAGCCCCTGAATGTGGTTGGAGGTAACGCCGTATTTCAGACAGTGGGGGCCGCCGGAGTTTTCACCGACGTTGCCGCCCAGGGTGGAGACTTTCTGGCTGGCCGGGTCGGGTTGATAGATAAACCCGTCTTTCAGAATCCGGGTCTGGAGATCGAGGGTGATGACGCCGGGTTCAACGGTTGCCGTCAGATTTTCGTAATCGAGCTTGAGGATCCGGTTCATGCGTGAAAAATGCACGACGATGCCGCCTTTGGTCGGTATGGTCCCGCCGGTCAGATTGGTGCCGGAACCCCGTCCCAGGATCGGAACCTTTTCCTTGTAAGCCAACGCCATGATCTTGGAAACCTCCTCGGTTGAACCGGGCAGTACGACGACATCCGGTTTGCCTTTTTCAAGGGACGCATCATAGCTGTACAGCATCAGATCCATTTCCGATGCAAGAACATTTTCCGGTCCGACGATCTCCCGCAAGCGTTCAATCAGTTCTTGATTATCCATAAAACCTCCACTAAGCATTGTAAATCTGTTCCACAAACTAAGGTCGGCATCAACCGACTTTGCTGTGGATGGTTATGCCAAAAATCACAAATTTCATAGTTCAAAGTCCAAACAATATTGAAAATTCAAGTTTCAATGGACAAAACTTCTGAAAACCTGATTTTAAAATTTCGAATTTTGATCATTGGAATTTGTTTGATATTTGCTATTTGGCATTTGTAATTTCAAATTTAAATAAATCCATTCATTTTGGCAAGCTGCATACGAACGATTGTAATCAAGTCATATTCCTGACGGTCTCCAGATTGCCGTCCCAGGCCGCCTGCAGGATCGGCCGCATATATTCATCCACCAGATCAGCATTGAGGGGAACGGGCATATTTCTCAGTTTCATGTCGAGCTGGGGATCCTTGGCGGCAGCGAGACAGCGGTCCACATGCCCGGGATCGATCCCAGGCACTTGCTTCAGGCTGGTCGGAAATCCTAAAAATTTGCTGAAGTCGATCATGGCCCTGGCAATTGCCAGACCCAATTCCCGGCCGGACAGGACCTCGATTCGCTCCCGTGTGTATCCGTATTTTTGATAAATACGGCCGATAACCCGCAGCTGCTCTTCAATGGCCGGGGCAAAAAAGACGGTGTAGTAAGGATTCATCAGGGCACAGGCGCGGCCGTGTGAAAGTACATCGATCAATGAAAAGCTGTTCAGATGCGCGCCCGAGGTTCCGCCGACCATAATGGCATAGCCGCCCAGATCGGTTCCCAGACCCAGCAGGGTTCTGGCTTCGGTATTCGCCGGGTCTTTTTTGACTTCGGCCAGTCCCCTGATAATGAGTTCTATGCCCGTTTCGGCAATCTGCCGGGTTTTGTCTCGCACGTCGGAAGACGCCCCGAAATAAACTTCCAGGCAGTGGGCGATTCCATCGAGACCGCCGTCAAGGGTCAAGTTCATGGGCTGGGTAGTGGTAACGTCATAATCAAATACCGCCCGGGGGGGAATGATGGCTTCGTCGACAATCAGTTTTTTTTGTCCGGCCGCCGGATCGGTAATATTGGAATATTTGGTCAGGTGCGCTCCGGAGCTGGCCGCCATCATGACGGCGATGACCGGCATGACGCTGCGGTTTGAAGACCGGCAGACCTTGCTGACCTGTCCGACCCCGAAGAACGGATCGATTTCAGGCTCAATGCTCCCCAGGCTTGCCAGCATGGCGGCAGCCTTGACCGCGTCAATGCCCGAACCGCCGTCCGCGACGACCAGCACCTCCGGTTTTTTATGCATGATGTGACTGTGGATGCGATATACGTCCACAAAGGGCGCATTGGCGGCAGCCGACCGGACCGTATCCACAACCGTTACGCCCCTTGCCGCCAGCGAGGTTTGTATCCGTTCTCTGACAGGCTGGAACCAGCCGAAGTTAAGCGGTCCGATCAACATGGCCTTCTTGCCGAATTCAGCCGTAAACCTGCCCGGGGCATCATCCAGAATGTTGCTGCCGAAAGCGTAGCTGTCTCCCTTGAATGATTTTAACAGGCCGGCGGCTTGTTCCTTTAAATCAGTCATGGATCCTTCCTCTAAGTTGTTGTTCGGGCTGGGGATCAGTCAGCGGGGGTCAGTTGTCAGGGGTCGGGTTTCAGAGATCAGGAAGAATGCATTCAACGACCGATCCCTGAGTCCTGACCCCCGGCCCCTGAGCACTGTACTAAGCTTTTCTTTTAGCGTCGGCTGCTTTGATCTCTGCCATGGTGCGTAAAATCGTCAAGGCGTTTTCATAAACCGGCGTATCGACCATTTTGCCTTTGTAGGTAACGGCGGCGGCACCCTTGGCGATTCCTTCCTCTTCAAAAACCTTTTTGACGCCTTCGGCCCATTCGACGTCGCCGGCCGACGGGGTGTAGATGACGTGCGACGGTTCGATCTGGCTGGGATGAATCAGCATGCGGCCTTCATACCCCATCTGGCGGCCTTCGCGAGTACTCTTTTCAAAGGCGGCCATGTCCTGAAATGCCACAAAGGGGCAATCGATGGCGACGCATCCGGCGGCGCGGGCGGCGACCGCGGTGTAGTATCTGGCATAAAGCTGCTCCGTGCCTTCGGATGTCAGCGTCACGCGCATATCCTTGGTATAGTCAACTGCGCCGAAAATCAGGGAGTTTACCCGCGGGCTGGCGGTGGCCGCCGCGTAAGCGTTGATGACGCCCTTGGCGGTTTCGATCAGCAGTTGAATGGCCACCGTGCCGACCTTCATTCCCCGGCGCTGTTCCAGTTCTTCCAGTTTCCAATCGAGGCGCCTGACGTTGTCGGCGCTGCCGCACTTGGCCAGGCAGACGCCGTCGAGTCCGGGATGGACGATGGCTTCGAGGTCGTCATTGGTCATCAGGGTTTCCCAGTTGTTGATGCGGACATACAGGCTGGCGGAGGCCTGGGAGGCTCTGCCGCTTTTCAAATACTCCTGGATCATTTCGCGGCCTTTGGGCTTTTCGGCCGGCGGAACCGAATCTTCCAGGTCAAGGGTGAGAATATCGGCTGCAATGGTGGGGGCTTTGGCCACCATTTTCTCGTTGTTGCTGGGTACATAAAATACGGATCGCATGACTGCCATGATCGTTTCCTCCTTTTATTATAGGTTGGTTAATTTTTTGATGGTCGGCGCCATTTCTTCAGGACTGTCCACCACATGAGCGCCGGCTTTGGTAAGGGCTTCAATTTTGCTCTTGGCCGACCCTTTGCCTCGTTCCACAATACTGCTGGCGTGTGAAAACCGCATTCCCTCAGGCGCCCAGGCGCCGGCAATGAAAACCACCAGCGGTTTGGTGAATTTTTTATTCGCAACCGCCTCGGCGGCTTCTTCTTCCAGGGTCCCGCCGATTTCGCCGAAGATGGCCACGGCTTTTGTCTGACTGTCGGCCTCGAACATTTCGAGGACTTCAGCCATGGAAAGGCCTAAAACCGGTTCGGTGCCGATGTGCAGGGCGGTGCTGATTCCCAGGCCGGCGACCTTCAGTGCCCAGGGTACGGTGCCGGACTGCCCGCCGCTGCGGGAAATGACGCCGATGGGGCCGGGCTGAAAAAGCATCTGGGCCCAGTCGGCGCTGCCGCCCAGCCAGCCCATGGCGGCTTTGCCAGGGCTGATCAGCCCCAGGCTTCCGGGACCGAGCAGTTTAACCTTGTTTTTTAAAGCATAGTTTACCATGGCAATGACATCGTGCACCGGGATGCGTTCAACCGGTGAAACAATAAATTTAATGCCGGCATCGATGGCTTCGTAAACGGCATCCTTCAGACCGGGGCCGGGAATAAAGGTAACCGTGGCGTCCACAGGCCCCACCTTCTGGATAGCGGCCTGAGCCGAGTCAAATACCGGGATGCCGTGAACTTCCTGCCCGCCCCGGCCGGGCGTGACGCCGGCAACGACCTGGGTGCCGTACCCTTTCATGAACTCGGTCCGGAGCGATCCTTCTCTCCCGGTAATCCCCTGAACAATGACTTTCGTATTTTTATCTAAGAGTATCGACATAGTATCCCCCGTTAAGCTGTTCCGTGCTTTTTCCTGTATTGATCCAGTCCCTCGATGGGGACTTCGATGGTAATGGCCGAATTACCCCTGAACCAGCATTCGTACTCACAGGCCAGACATTCCGTGCCGGTGCGCGCCAGTTCGTCGGGGCTTGCCTCCACCGCCGGTTTTCCGTCTTTCAGGATCAGAATTCCGCGACTGTATGTTTTACATGCCTCCACGCAAGCGTGGGTCTTGCACCCTTTACATTTATCGTCGTCGATAATGACTTTGATTGTTCTTTCCTTAAACTCCATCGGAACCCCCTTTTTAGGCAGCTTGTTCTTTTCTGTATTCATCGACCAGAGCTTTGACCCGGCCGCCGATAAATTTGGCGTCATAAACCCGTTCCCGGTCGTAAATCTCAATTCTGGCGTTCAGGCCCTTTAATCCTTCTTTTAGGATTTCCTGTGATTCTTTTTCCTTGTTGCCGCACAGCAACAGAACTACCGGGAAACCGGGCCGCTTGGGCAGTTCTTCCCGCAGGGCTTTTACAATGCCGTGGGCATGGTGCCACTGCTCCTGATTGGCCATCATGAAACCCGCCAGGAAATACCCCTCGATTCCCGGCTGGGACAGGATCAGCTTGACCACCCGGTATACCTTGGATGCGGTGGGGTTGCCGCTGGTATCGGCGTAATCGGCCACTTTGAGACCCACCTGGTTCAGGGCGTCCATCCCGATCATGGCGGCGCCGCCGCCGATGCCGTGGTAGCCGACATAGCCCCCTTTTTTGACTTCTTCCGGCGGCGCCATTTCAGCCACATAACTGGTGCCGCGAAAATCGCTCTCTTCAAACGACCATCCCATCAGATCGAATTCCGTCGGTTCCTTCAGAAATTCCCTGCCGATCTTGATGCCCAGCTCCGGATGGCGGAAAAGGGCCTGATCATCGACGGCCATCTTGCAGTCAGCCGCAATCACCTTGCCTTGTTTGGTTATTACCAGGGGATTGATTTCCAGGGCGCGACAGTCATACTTCTGGAAGGTTTTAAAGAGTTTAAAGATGATGTCGGCCACCTGGCGCAGGGCCGCGCCTTTTACACCCATGGAAAGGGCCATATTCAAAGTGTCGTAAGGCATCAATCCTTTGATGATGTCCACGTTCAGCATGGCGATCTTATCGGCCGGAACCGATTCGATTTCCATACCTCCTTCCGGGCTGAACATCAGCACCGGTCCGCGCACATCCTGGGCTGAATTGATAATGACGCCGGCATAGAATTCCTGGGCGATATCGAGCTTCTCTTCAACCAGAACTTCTTTGACTTCAAGTCCTTTCACCTTCATTCCCAGGATCCCAGCGGCCGCCTTTTGGGCCTGGTCCGGGGTGTCGGCAAACTTGACGGCGCCGGATTTGCCGCGGCCACCCGCCCACACCTGGGCCTTGATAACCACCGGTTTGCCGATTTTCTGAGCGGCCGTCTTGGCCGCCTCAGGTGTTTTTACCGCTTCGCCGGCAGGGATCGGAATGCCTGCCTGTTTGAAGAAGGCTTTTCCCTGATATTCAAAAAACTTTGCCATAATGCCTCCAATTTGGAAATTTAAAGTTACCTTTTCCTCTTTTATTTGGTAAGACCATTTGCCCTAAACCTTTGCATTAATTTTTTTTGGCTGTCAAGTAATTTTTCCAAAAAAATGGTCAGTCCAAGAAGGACGCGCCTGTAAATGCGCGAGAATGTTGAATTTGCCCCTGAAACGGCCAATCGTCTTTTCCGGAACCCACAACAATATTAAGAGTTAATTATATTAAAACTCAACGGTTTTATAAGTAATTATCGTTATTGGTAAAAAAATGGGTGCGGTTTATAAATCCGTTTCGAGAAAAAAATATTTTTTTTGATTGACAATTTCATCAGAACATTGATACAGAATCATAATATATAAATCGATCTTGGTATTGTGGTCAGTCCAACAAAGGGGGGGCATGGACAGACAAATTTTCAGGCCGATCAAACAGGAAAAGCTGTCCGTTAAAATTTCCAACCAGATCAAAACGCTGATCATCGAAGGAGAACTGAAACCCGGCGATCCGCTTCCTCCGGAAAGGGAACTGATGCGGCTGCTGAATGTCAGCCGGCCGTCCATCCGGGAAGCTCTCAAGGCGCTGGTGGGGATGGGATTTCTGGAAGCTTCCAAGGGGAATCGTACCATTGTAAAGTCGCTGGCGGCCGGGCGGATGCTGGATCCGCTGAATCAGCTCTTAAAGGATGACATCATGATCGTTTTTGAGCTGATTGAAGCACGCAAAGCCATTGAGGCCTGGAATGCCTATTATGCCGCCAAACGGGCAAGGCCGTCGGATATCGAACGGCTGGAGAGAAATATTGCGTCGATGAAGGCAAAGATCGGCGATCACGATTTTGACATCGATAAAGTCGATGCGGATTTCCACCTGGCCATTTCGGAAGCGACCTATAACAAGGTACAGACGCATATCATGTTTACGATCTACGACATGATCCGGGAATCCATCGGCAAATACTTTCACAACATCAGTTATGACGATGTGTATCATCAGCATCGGGATGTTGTCCTGGCGATCAAGAAAAAAAATCCGGAAGAAGCCAGGGAAAAGATCCTTGAACACCTTGAATATGTCGAAACCCGGATCAAGGAACTGGTTCATTCCAATTAAGAGGGATTATTATGGATACAAAACTTTTATGGATATGTGTGTCATCGTTTGCAGGGGTCTTCGGCGTACTGGCCTTTCTGGCAATAACGATGCATGTGATTACATCGGTTTTTCCGGTAAAGAAGATAACCGCCCAAGCTGCCGGATCGGACGATGCCGCCGTGTATGCGGCGATCAGTTCGACCTATGCGCGTCTGTATCCGGGAACGAAGGTTTCAAAAATTGACGAGATTAAATAAATAGAGGAGGCAAGATGATTTTTACACAGAAACCCAAAAAAATACGCGTGATGCTGACTCCCTTTCGGGATGGACTTCAGAGTTCTTTCGGCGGAAAGGTAAAACTCGAAAATTACCTGCCGGCGATGGAGTATGCCGCCAAAGAGATGGGAGTCCGGCATATGGAGTTCGGCGGCGGCGCCAGGTATCAGGCACCGTTTTTTTATCTGGGAGAAGACCCGTTTGAGACCATGCAGAAAATGCGCGATGCGGTCGGCCCGGATGTGGATCTGCAGATCCTGACGCGTTCCATTTCCGGCGTTACCCTGCAGGCCCAGAACATGGAAGCCTTGAAGATGCAGGCCCGGCTGATGAAGCAGTACGGCACGACCTGGGACCGGAACTTCGATTATATGAACGATGTCGATCTGCTGGTTAAAACCGGCCGCCCCATCGTTGAATCCGGCATGCACCATCAGGCCTGCATCGCCATGATGGGGCTGCCCTTTAAATCGGACAAGGTTCATACGGCGGAATTTTACATCAGCATCGGCAAAAAAATTCTGGACGGCGATATCCAGGTCGACAGCATCTGTATGAAAGATGCCAGCGGCACCACCGATCCGAAAACTTTTTATGATACGGCGGTGGGCATGCGAAAAATCATGCCGCCGGAAATGCCGCTGTGGGCTCATACCCATGATACGGCCAGTCTGGCGGTTGCCCAGTACATGGCCGCAATTGCCGGCGGCGCCGACGGAGTGGATCTGTCCGTTCGGCCGATGGCCAGTGGTACGGTCCAGCCGGACGTGCGTTCTTTGGCGCATGGTCTCAAAGGAACCGGCTTTGAACTGGATCTGGATGTTTCCAAAGTGCAGATGGTGGAAAATCTCCTGAACGAAAGTATGAAGGATTATGATTTTAATCCGGTTACCACCATGGCCGACGCCAGAGTGGTTGCCTTTCCCATGCCGGGCGGCGCCATCGGTCCCAATGTTCATATGATGGTCAAGGCCGGACTGCTGGATAAGTATGGCGACATTCTGGCGGAGTTTCCGGTGGTGGTGGAGGCCGGCGGCGCTTGGACCAGCGTGACTCCCGGCAGCCAGCAGTACTGGCTGCAGGCATTTAACAATGTTCTGTATGGACGCTGGAAAACCATCGAGGGCGGTTACGGCCGGGCGGTTCTGGGTTATTTCGGCAAAACGCCCCTGCCGCCGGATTCAACCGTGGTGAAAATCGCTGCCGAACAGCTCAAACTGCCGCCGTTTGAAGGCAATCCGCTGGAGGCGGCGCCCAACAATATTCCGGAAGCCAAAAAGGCCCTGGAAGAAAATAAGCTGCCGGTTAATGATAAAAATGTATTTCTGGTGATATCGGCAATGGTTCCCGGAAAGAAATTTGAAACCAATGAGGGCATGCGGCTCCTTCAGGGAAGGGGTAAAATCGATGTGCCGCTGAAAAAAAAGGAAGAGCCCCAACCGGCCGAAGAAAAAGCGCCGGCCATGAGACTGGCAGTGGCGCCGTCTGACATGATGCCCATGACCACTCGCTGTACCGTTGTCGAAGGCGGCAACTCCCGCTGCTTTTTGGTAACGGTGGAACCGGCCACTGCCGCGGACGCTTCGCCGGCAACCGCACCGGCAGCAGCGGCTCCGGCGGCGCAGGCTGCACCCAGCGCTCCGACCGGCCAGGAAGTTCCGGTATACTCGAAGTTTGCCGGTTCGGTGGAACTGGTGGACATCAAGGTCAAGGCCGGGGATACGGTTGCCACAGGCCAGGTGGTAGCAGCGGTTGAAGCCATGAAAGCCACCCATGACATCAAATCTCCGGTGGACGGAGTGGTTGCATCCGTTCGGGCGCGTATTGGGGATGAGGTGGATTCTTCGAAACCGATTCTAACGATTGCTAAAAAAGGCTGATCCATGGAAACCATTGCTGAATTAGTTTTAAAATCGGGTTTTGCCAACCTGACATGGGGTAACCTTGTCATGTTTTTGGTGGCCGGAACCCTTATTTATCTTGCGATAACCAAAGGATATGAACCGCTCCTGCTGATTCCGATCGGATTTGGGACCCTACTGGCCAATCTGCCCTTGGGTGACATGGGGTCCTATGGTCAGGGGGTGATGAATTTCATCTATCGCAGCGGCATCAAAACCCAGCTCCTCCCCCCCGTCATTTTCATGGGGGTCGGGGTACTGACGGATTTCAGACCGCTCCTGGGCCGGCCGCTGACTTTTCTGCTGGGGGCGGCTGCCCAGCTCGGGATATTTACCGCTGCCTTGGGGGCGGCCTATATTTTCGGTTTTACCTATAAGGAGGCCGCATCCATCGGGATCATCGGCGGCGCCGACGGCCCCACTTCGATTTTCCTGGCCACCCAGCTGGCGCCGCACCTGCTGGGCCCCATCGCGGTGGCGGCTTACAGTTACATGTCGCTGGTTCCCATCATCCAGCCGCCCATCATTAAAATGCTCACTTCCAAAAAGGAACGGGCCATTGATATGCCCCAGACCAAACCGGTCTCCAAAACCGCGGTGATCATATTTCCGATTGCTACGGGCATCCTGGCATCCCTGGCGATTCCGTCGTGCGCACCCCTGATCGGCATGCTGATGTTCGGCAACCTGCTGCGGGAATGCGGCGTTACCGAGCGCCTGAAAAAGACCGCCGGCAGTTCCCTGATCGATATTGTAACCATTTTTCTGGGTCTGGCGGTGGGCGCCACCATGGACAGCGAGCATTTTCTGACTTTCAAAACAATTCAAATCCTCCTCATGGGATTGGTGGCGTTTGCTTTCAGCACCGGCGGCGGGGTTATTTTTGCAAAGCTCATTAATTTGTTTCTGGCGAAAGACAAGAAGATCAATCCCTGCATCGGCGCGGCCGGCGTTTCCGCCGTGCCCATGGCCGCCCGGGTGGTACAGAAATTCGTATCCGATCATACCAACGGCGAAGTCAATCCGCTGATGCAGGCCATGGGTCCCAATGTGGCCGGCGTTATCGGTTCGGCCGTCGCAGCCGGGGTCTTCCTGGCGCTGCTGGGATAACTCTCCCGATACACCGCCGGAAAGTCCGCAGCAGAAGGCTGCCGCGGACTTTCCGGCGGTCTTCTTTTGATTGTATCCAATATCGGTATTTGCCGACTTTGTTTCCGGCCATTTATAACTTCTCTGTAATTCTTCAAGATTTTACCGATTCCGGCCTGTGCTATAACATGCTTATTTAAATGAAAATATTAAGACAAAAAATTCTGTTGACATTTTGGCGTGGATATCTTAACAAATTCGTTTATAATGCGACCGGTTGGATTGGATACAATCGAGCGATCCGGCGGACGGATTTCAATTGAGAGGAATTGGATTTATGACTGTTCACAGCGGGCGACATTTTTTACAGATACCGGGACCGACCAATGTCCCGGAGCGCGTGCTCAGGGCCATGAGCCGGCCGACGATGGATCACCGCGGGCCGGAATTTGCACAGTTGGCCCTGGATGTGCTGGCCGGCGCGCAGCGAATTTTTCAAACCTCCGGGTCGGTGATCATCTATCCATCATCCGGGACCGGTGCATGGGAGGCGGCCCTGGTCAACACGCTGTCACCCGGCGACAAGATCCTGATGTTTGAAACCGGTCATTTTGCGACGTTATGGCATCAGAAATCCTTGCGCCTGGGATTGGATTCGGAATTTGTGCCGGGGGACTGGCGCCGCGGCGTCGATCCGGCCCTGGTAGCGGAAAAACTGGCAGCCGACAAGAATCATCAGATCAAGTCCGTGATGGTGGTGCATAATGAAACGTCCACCGGCGCTGCCAGCCGGATTGCCGAAATCCGCCAGGCGATCGATGCGGCCGGGCATCCGGCCCTCTTCATGGTCGATACGATTTCGTCGCTGGCATCCATTGATTACCGCCACGAAGCCTGGGGGGTGGATGTTACCGTGGGGTGTTCCCAGAAAGGGTTGATGCTGCCGCCGGGCCTCGGATTCAATGCCGTCAGCGCCAAGGCCGTTGCGGCCTCAAAATCGGCGAAGTTGCCGCGTTCCTACTGGAGTTGGGATGGAATGTTTGAGCCGAATAAAAAGGGCTTTTTTCCGTCGACACCGGCCACCAACCTGTTGTATGGGTTAAAGGAAGCGATCATGATGCTGGAAGAAGAGGGGCTGACAAACGTATTCCGGCGTCACGACCGCCATGCCGAAGCAACCCGCCGGGCGGTCCGGGCCTGGGGGCTCGAGGTTCTGTGTGCGGAACCAAAGGAATACAGCAGTTCGCTGACGGCGGTGCGGATGCCGGCCGGGCACAGCGCCGATGCCTTGCGCCGGGTGATTCTGGAGAATTTCAACATGTCCCTCGGAAACGGCCTGGGCAAGGTTGCGGATAAGGTCTTTCGCATCGGGCATCTGGGGGACTTTAACGATCTGATGCTGATGGGAACGTTAGCGGGTGTTGAGATGGGACTCTCCCTGGCGGGGGTGCCGCACGAAAGGGGCGGTGTGGCGGCCGCCATGGAATATCTGATGAGTTCGTGTAAATAGGCAATACATTATTATTCCGCCGGTTACGGCTGTTAGGGTCATGTGCGCTGCCATAAGGGGCAGCTGCACGGTAGCCATTTACTAAAAACCATTAGAAAAAAGGAAGGAAATGCTATGTTAAAGAAAAAATCGTTGGTATTTTCAGCAGTCGCATTTGTCATGGTCCTGGTTTTCGCATTACAAATCCAGGCCGCCGAAAAACCGAAAAACTACCCCACCCGGACGATTGAGGCGGTCGTGCAATACGGCGCCGGCGGCGGCAGCGATATCTTTGTCCGCAGTCTTTTCAATGCAGCCGCCAAGGACATCGGGGTAACGGTCAATGTGACCAACCTGACCGGCGGCGCCGGCGTCAAGGCCTCCACTTACGTGCTGGCGCAGCCCGCCGACGGGTACACGATTTACAACTTCAGCCCCGAACAGCTTATCAACACGATCATGGGGCGGGAGGACTACAAACAGTTTACACCCCTGTGCAACGTGCAGATGGATCAAAGCATTTTCTATGTCCGGGCCGAAAGCCCGTTTAAAACCATCCAGGATGTGATCGCGTATGCCAAGGCAAACCCCGGCAAACTCCAGGTCACGGGAACCACGCCCTTGAGCCCCGATGAAATCGTTATCATGCTTTTTGCCAAAGCGGCGGGAATCCAGGTCAAGTACATCCCCTTTGACAAGGCGCCTGAAACCCATGCCGCCGTCCTGGGCGGGCATATCGATATGTTGCACGAAGAGCCGGGCGTCATCATGCCGCTGATCGAGTCCGGAAAACTGCGGCCCCTGATCGTTTTTTCGGAAGAGCGCCTGCCGACTGCCTGGGGCGCCAATGTTCCTACCGCACGGGAACTCGGCTATGACATTACCCTGGGTCGCTGGCGCGGTCTGGCGGTAAAGAAGGGGACGCCTCCTGAAATCATCAACTGGATGGCCGCGATTTTAAAGAAGGGAACGGAAAGTCCGATCTATTTGGACATTGCCAAAAAATCTCTCCTTACTCTTCGTCCGGGCTGGAAAGGGCCGGAAGCATACGGCAAGTTCTGGGATGAGCAGTATGTCGCCTACAAGGCAATCCTCGACGACCTGGGCTACACCAAGAAGAAATAGGTGCGGCTAAAAATCCAAATTTAAAATGCCGGGCATGGGCGGGGCATATATCCCGCCCATGCCGCGGTTTTCATGCGAATTTTAAGGAGCAGAGCCGTGTTAAAAGGAGAATTGGTATTCAGCATCCTGATAGTCCTTGCTTCCGCAGTCCTCTTCTGGGTGGCGCAGTCATTTGAAGGGAGCAGGGTTTACGCCAGATTAGGGCCCGAATTCTGGCCGACGATTGTGCTGGCGGCGCTTATGGTTCTGGGCGTGATCGTCTCCGTGGCTACGGCGCGAAAGATAACGAAGGAAAAGGTCTGGGGTGAAAAGATTTTAACACTGGACCGGAACAAACTTCACTTTTTTACGGCTGTCGGTCTTATTGTTGCCTACCTGATACTGATGCCGATCATGGGATTTGTCGTTATGACCCCGCCGTTTATGGCTCTATTCATGATCCTGCTGGGGGAAAAGAGCAAGGGGTGGATGGCAAGCGTCAGCATCGGAATGACGGTGATCATCGTCATTCTGTTTACGAAAGCCATGTATGTTCCGCTTCCCCGGGGCGTGTGGCTGTTCCGCGAATTCAGCCTCCTTTTTTACTAACTGGAAGAGGTGCTATATGGATATCTGGTTAAGCGCGCTGCAGACGGTTTTTTCACCGATGACGCTTTTTTTTATCGTCTGCGGTGTCTGTCTGGGAACAGTCCTGGGGGCCATCCCGGGCCTTAATTCCACCATGGGAACGGCTCTCCTGATTCCCTTTACCTTTGCGATGTCGACCGAAAACGGCTTGGCACTGCTGGCGGCGGTTTACTGCGGCGGAACCTTCGGCGGTTCCATTTCAGCAATTTTGTTCAATGTGCCCGGGGCGCCCGAAGCGGCCGCCACCGGACTGGACGGATATCCCATGGCCCAGCGAGGAGAGGCCGGTGAGGCATTGGGGTATGCCATCATGGCTTCCGTGATCGGGGGGCTTTTCAGCGTTTTTGTTATGAACATGGTGTCGCCGCAGCTGGCCAAGGTCGGGCTGACCTTCTCCCAACCGGAATATTTTGCCCTGGCGCTGGCGGCCCTGACCCTGATCGCTTCATTGGGAAGCGCGGGCATGGCCAAGGCTTTCATTGCCGGGCTGTTCGGGCTCCTTCTGGCCACGGTGGGGATCGACGAAATGACTGCGGATGAACGCTTTACTTTCGGCGGCAAGGCCCTCATCGGCGGCATCAATTTTATTCCGGCCATTATCGGCGCCTTTGCCGTCGGCGAACTGCTGGCCAAAGCCGAGGAAGGCAAAGGGCTGGGCGGGGAAGACCTCAACCTCAAGGTTTCCACCAAACTTCCCAGTTTTAAAAAGATGCTGGCGCTTAAATGGACCATTATCCGTTCTGCTGTCCTCGGTACCGCCATCGGCATTCTTCCCGGCGTCGGCGCCACCACCGCGGCCTTTATTGGATACTCTGAGGCGGTGCGCTGGTCCAAGCATCCGGAAAAATTCGGCACGGGGGTCCCAGAGGGGATCGCCGGTCCGGAGACGGCCAACAACGCCGCTACCGGCGGGGCCATGGTGCCGCTCCTGACCTTGGGAATCCCCGGCAGCGCCACCACCGCCGTCATTATCGGCGGCTTCCTGGTGCATGGCCTGCAGCCCGGACCCATGCTTTTCATCAATCAGCCCAAGCTCATGTATGTCATTTTTATCGCCATGTATTTAGCCAACATCCTGATGCTTTTTGCCGGGCTGGGGGTGGCCAAGCTGTTTGCCAATTTCCGCCGGGTGCGCTATTCGATCCTGGGACCGGTCATCTTTGTCTTTGCCGCCATCGGGTCTTTCGGGGTGCGCAACGACATGGTCGACGTCTGGATCATGTTGGCCTGCGGCCTCCTGGGGTACCTGTTTAAGAAATTCAAATACCCGATTGCACCCATGATCATCGGACTGGTCCTGGGGCCGCTCACGGAGGTGTCTCTCCGCAAGGGTTTGGATATGATGGACTTCAACCTGTCGGCTTTTCTTTTCCGGCCGATTGCCGGACCGATCATGCTTCTGGCTGTCGGCTCGGTTTTGTGGAACTTTTACAGCGTGTTTATAAAGAAGACCAAGGCATCAAGGGAAGAGATTGAATAAAGAAGGCTGAAGGGGATAAGGCTGCAGGCTTAAAAGCCGGACGATAAAGAAAAGGGGGAAAGCAATATGGCTTTGCCCCCTTTTCTTTATAGGATATCCTTCAAAAGACTCAAACAGGTGCTGGATAGTTGGACGCGCGTATCTTCCACGTTGATGGCGCATTCCTTGCAAACATCCACGCAGCTCTGACAGCCCACGCAGTCATCCGGACGGGCGGCGACCGCCTTGCCGTCGCGAATTTCTAAAACACCGGCGCTGCAGACCTCAAGACATTCTTCACAACCGTTGCATGCGTTTCGATCCACTGAGGTTTTATATGCCACTTTTAAACGATCCTTTCCGATTTCATTTTCCGAAAATCATATTAAGACAGGGCGGATAAAAATCAAGGATGAATGCAGCCTTTCAGAATATTTTCAGCATGTATTTTATCATGATCGCGGCCTATTTGTTGCAGGTCCGAAAACCCTATCCGGTTGAGGTGGTCAATGACCTCATTTTTTATCTTTTCCTGCCCGTTACGGTTTTTTATTCGATTATCAATGCCCCGCCGATCCCCTTTTCACTTTTTATCAAAATCGCCGGAACCGGTTTCGGCGTGCTGCTCCTGACGGCATGTGTTGCATTCATCATCAGTAAAAATACAGGGCTGGCGGGCGGATTCGGAAAAACCTTTCAGCTCGGCGCGTCATACGGCAACCATGCCTTTATCGGCTTTCCGGTAGCCTACGCTTTTTCGGGCGAAAGCGGCTTGCTCCTGGCATTGTTCTACCTGATCGGCACTTACGTTTATCTGTATAGCGTCGGATTCTATATCATGACGGGAAATATCATCCTTTCCGGCTTTGTACGAAACCCCCTGGTGATATCCATGACGGCGGCCTTGCTGTGTATTTTACTGGGATTGAAGCTGCCGCCGTTGCTTTTAAAAAGCATGGCGCTGATGAACCAGGCAACCTTTCCCCTGGCGATGGTCGTGGTGGGCGGGGGATTGCGGTTGAATTTTTTTAGCGGAACGACGGCCCTGCTGCCGCTGGCGGCGGCCGGCGTTATCCGTCTGATCATCTCTCCGCTGCTTGCTTATGCCGCCGGTTCGCTTCTGTTGCTTCCGCCGGATCAAATGGGAATTTGCATCCTGCAGTCGGCCATGCCCACCGGAGTTCTGGTAACCGTATTCTCCATAAAGTATAAAGGAAATCCTGATTTCAGCAATGCATTGGTATCGCTGACAACGCTGCTAAGCATTGCATTGATTCCGCTGTTCTTTGTATTGCTGCGGCAGAGCGGGTAGCCGACACGCCGGCCTGATCAGTTTTTTTCCATAACCCGGAGCAGTTTCGCCGCCCGGTGCGGGTTGAATATGCCGCACACACAGGGGCCAAACAGGCGTTCGGCTCCTTCTTCTGCTGTACATCCACCGGATTTTACATCGGCGATCACTTCTTCGATCAGGCCGACAGACACCATGCCGTGACCGCACATGGTACTTAGCTGCAGAATTTCAGACGGCGGCAATTTGTCGGTCCGTCCCCAGCGGCCCAGGGACTGATTGATGGTGTGTTGCTTTAATCCGGCTTCGCCGCAGCACTTTTCAACCCGATCGAAAATGCCGGATACGACCACGCAAAGACCTAATTCGGCCGCTTTAAACAACCGTAGCGCTTTTGCCACCGCTTCCGGATTAGTAAACACCGCATGCACCACGGACTGATCCTGCAGGTTTTCCAGGATGCGGGGGACGCCGCCCTGGTGGTACTCATTGCCGTTGCGGCAGTCACCGATTTTAATGGCGCCGGCTTCCATGGCCATTTCAAGATAGCGACGCAATTTGGGCGCGGCGCCCTTATGGTTGATATCTTTTGAAGGCATCATCAGGATGACATAATCTTCTTCAAGACCTTCACCGACGCGATGCAGGGTATGGGTCATTTTACTCCTCCTTAATCAACGGACGGCCTAAACCGACGTTGGTTTTTCCGTTGGGCGCAATCCACAACCCGGCCGCCTCTATATAAGGCGCAGTCGGCACGGAGCCGTCCGGGCGGATGCGGGTGGCGAGATCGAGGCTGAAGACGCAATCGATCTGCCCGGCAGCTTTTTCCAGAACCGAAAAAATTTCCGGCAGCTTTTCGATTTTTAATGAAAACTCCAGAATGGCCGACAGGACTTTTTCATTTAAGATTTCGGCTTTAAACTTGCCGGTCCGGGGATCCGACATCAGGCTGGTGGTTGGATTTATCTTTTCAAATGTAACCCCGAGCGCGGCGACCGCCCGAGCCATCTTTTCGACGTCATAAAGCCGGGCGCCGGTAACGGGGCGGCCGACTTCAATAGCGATGCCGACCTGACCCGGCTTGAATCGGCCCGTGACTTCATTGGTTTTCATTTCTTCAGTACCCCGGCCGGGAATACCGGATTCAGCTGCAACCGTCAGCGGATTGCTGAGAATGCTGCGAATAATTCGGGGCCATTCCATTTCCTGCTGGTAGATGGCATCGCCGGGACATTGCGCCATCCGAAGGCAGCTGCCGCATTCGACGCACTCGTCAAATTCGATTTGGGCCAGATCCGAATCCATTGAAATCGCCCTGACGGGACAGAAGGGGAGGCATTGGCCGCAGCCGATGCATTTTTCCTGATCGATTTTCATTAAACGACCTCCGGGTTAACTGCTTGTTTTTTTGAGTGTTTGTTTAGGCATGCAGATGATTGCTGCGATAAACTGACTGAACTCAGATTTGATATTGTATCCAAAATCAACTATAAATCAAGAATTTTTTTGAACCCATTGGAAGGAATAATGGCACTTATTTTATCTGAAAATGATTCCATGAAGAAACATATCTATTTGATATTAAATTGTAATAAATTATAAAGTTTTTTTGTTGACATTTCATTCAAGTTTATTTAAATGTTGGCCTTGTTCAGGTAGTGTTGCTTCGGATTGGATACAATAATGAAAAAGCATCCCGCGGTCAAAAAAAACAAAAACAATACGGTTTCCGCAAGGGAAAAAACCTACGAATTCCTGAAAGAAAAAGTGCTTTCCGGTCGTTTCAGACCCGGCGAAAGGTTGACGGAAGAACATCTGGCCGCCGAACTGGGCGTCAGCCGCACCCCCGTCCGGGAAGCGCTCCATAAGCTGGAACTGGAAGGACTGGTCCGGGCGCTTGAGACCAGAGGGTTTTGCGTTCCAAGGGATTCAAAAGAAGAAATCGAAGAAATTTTTGAAATCCGCACGATTCTGGAAGGGTATGCTTTGCGGTATATTTGCAGGCACATTAAAAATGCAATTCTTGACCGCTTGGATGCCATTATTGAAAAGTCCGAAAAAGCCTACCAGGTCCGGAAAATCGATGAAGTATTCAGATATAATACCCAGTTTCATGACACCCTGCACGGATTGATAGCCGATAAACCGCGCCTGCAGGGGTTGATGGTGGATTTGCGCCAATACATCCTGCGCTATCGCAAGGATACCCTCCAACATACTCACGGCGCCCGCCGCAGCATCGACGGGCACCGTAAAATCACGATGGCGATGCGTCTGGGGGATCCGGATTTGTGCGAACGCATCATGCGGGAGCATGTTCAGGAAGCGCGCGAGGATGCCATGAATTCCCTCTTTGGCAAGAATTAAGGCCGCAAAGTCAAGGCGTCGCTGTTTTTGTACATTACAATAATAACTAAAACCGAAAGAAGGGAGGTTTTATGAAGGTAGATCAGGATAAATGCATCGCATGCAAACGATGCTTCCCCTATTGCCCCATGGGGAGAATTCAAACATTCAAGCGTCATGAAAAGATTCATGGCCGGATTTACATCGAAATTGATCAGGATGCCTGCACCGACTGCGGCATGTGCCTGCGGGCCGATATCTGTCCGGTAAAAGCCCTGTATCAGCCCCAGGAGGAATGGCCGCGTGAGGTTCGCGGAATTTTGAGCAATCCGCTGATTGAATTCAAAGGATCTCAGGTTCCGGGGCGAGGTACTGAGGAAATGAAAACCAATGACGTCAAGGGGACCTTTAAACCCGGCGAAGTCGGGGTGGGCGTCGAACTGGGACGTCCGGGTGTCGGGGCTTACTTTCGCGATGTCGAGGTTGTCGCTATGGCCCTGATGGGGGCGAATATCGGATATGAGCTGGCCGAGGAAAATCCGGTAACCCATTTCATGTCGGATAAAAAGACCGGAAAGCTGCGGGACGATGTTCTGGGGGAAAAAGCGACCTCGGCCATCATCGAAGGCAAGTGTAAGCTGGAAAAACTTCCCGAGGCCCTGCAAGCGCTTCAGGAAGCCGCCAAAAGGGTGGAATCGGTCTTTACGGTGGAAGTCATCACCAAGGTAACGCCCAAGGGCGAGGTTCCCATTAAACCGGTCCTTGAAAAAATGGGGATCTGGCATTCCGTCAACACCAAGAACAATATCGGCATCGGCCTGCCGTCTTACGATTTTTACGGAACCGGCAAGTAAAGGAGAACAGCTATGACACACAGTTTACATCGCCGCGGCGATTATGAATGTTTGAAAGACGATTTTGTCGTTCTGGGATGCCCGGCAACCGGCGTCAACAAAAAAGGGTCGGCTCCGAAAACCCAGAAATATTTGAGCATCGCCTACAAGTGCGGTCCCATCAACCTGGGGGACATGAAAACAGGCAACATTCACAATACGACCATGGCGGATATTTTAAGCCGCGTATCGGACGGTACCATCGTGCAATGTACGTTTGATAATCGCGATAAGATCGTAACCCTGTTAAAAGAACTTAAGAAAGATCGCCCCGGCATATCGGTGATCATATCGGGTGTCACGGACATCGTGCAGCAGTGCATGCATGAGGCCGGACTCGGACACATCCATTCCTTGGAATATTCATTGGGCACCTGGGGCCATACCGAGATGCTGCCCGATTTTCCCATCTTGAAAACGGTGACCATGTGCGGCCACGCCATGATCGCTTCCGACCTGGTGCGTAAAATGGTGCGGGACGTCAAACGCGGCCGGCGAACCATTAAGGATTGCGTTAAGGAAATGGCGGAATGCTGCACCTGCGGCAACTACAACCTGACACGCGGGGAGCGGATTTTCCGTGAATTGCTCCCCTTGTATACGGTGCACAGTCTTTACTAAAAAAATGGGTTAATCGGTTCAACGGTTCAACGGTTCACGGTTAGAGAGAGTTAAAGGTCCTTCCAACCGTGAACCTTAATAAGGCGGGTTAAACGGTTCAACGGTTTACGGTTCAAGGTTAGAGAGAGTTAAAGGTCCTTCTAACCGTGAACCCGGAACCCTGAACCCTGAACCTAACAAAAGGAGAAAAACATGCGATACATCATTATTGGGGGGAGCGCCGCTGCAATCAGTGCCGTCGAGGCGATTCGATCCATCGACAAACGGTCGCCGATCGATTTGTTCAGCGATGAAAAGACCCCTCTTTTTTCCAGGGTCCTGCTCCCGTACTACGTAGCGGAAGAACTGACCAAACCACTGTTGAATTTTCGGTCCCTCGATTTTTTCGAGGAAAACAATATAACGGCCCATATCGGCGTCCGGATTAAAGAGATTTCCGCTGAAGCCAAAACCGTTCAGACCGAATCCGGCGAAACCTATGAATTCGATCGGCTGCTGCTGGCAACCGGAGGCAAAGCCATAGTTCCCAATATACCGGGCATTGACAAGGAAGGCATTTCAACGCTGAAAACCATGGCCGACGCCGAACGGGTCTATAACCTCACCGGCAAGAAAGCCGTAGTGATCGGGGCCGGCAGCATCGGCGTCGAATCCTGCATCAGCCTGATGCGGAGGGGTATGACGGTCACCTTGATCGAACAGCTCAGCCAGGTGATGCCAACTGTATTTGACGAGGAAGGCGCCGGCATCATCAAAGAGGTTGTCGAGGGAATGGGCATTGAGGTGTTGACCGGTGAGCGTGCCACCCGTTTTACCGGAAACGGACGGGTACAAAGTGTTGTGACCACAACCAGGGAGGTCGAGTGCGACATGGTCGTTCTGGCTGTGGGCGTCCGTCCGGATATCACCCTGGCCAAAGGCGCCGGCATCGAAATCGGTTCGCTGGGCGGCATCAGGATCGACAAGCAGATGATGACCAGCGCTCCCGACATTTATGCAGCCGGGGATGTCTGTGAAACTTTCGACATCGCCCGCAACACCCATTTCATCAACGCCATCTGGCCGATGGCGGTGGAGCAGGGACAAACGGCCGGGTTGAACATGGCCGGCCAGAAAACCGAATACGGCGGTTCCGTCCGAATGAATTCCATCGGCAATTTCATCGGTTTTCCGGCCATGTCGATGGGGGTCACCCATCCCCAGGAATGTTCCTATGTGGAGGAAGATTGCCATTTTCAGGAGATCAAGACCCGCAGCAAAAATACCTATAAAAAGATTATTCTGAAAAACGGCTGCATCGTGGGGGCCATTTTTGTCGGGCAGACCCAAAAGTCGGGCATTATCTCGGTTCTGCTGCGCAAACAGGTGGACGTATCGGATTTTATTCCGGTCCTGTTAAGCCGGAATTTAAATTTCATGGACCTGCTGCCGCTGGTGCGGCGCAATGCCGATAAATTTACCGAGCCTGAATTTAAAGAACTGATGGATACCGGCCTATAAACCTTTGGTAAAAAAGTCAAAGAGCCTGCGCTCTTTAAGGAGGAAAAGTGAAAGTCATCAAGGTAGACTCAGAAAAATGTACAGGCTGCCACCAGTGCGAGCTGTGGTGCGGCAGTGAAATCGCCTCCGTCGGCAAGGAGCTTCCCCAGGCGATCAACGAGGCGCCCCAGCCGGTACCGAGAGTATACGTGGAGGGCAAAAAATTTGCCATCCAGTGCCGGCATTGCGACGATGCCCCCTGCCTGAAAGCCTGTCCCAACGGGACCATGCGAAAGGACCCTGAGACCGGCCTGATTTACGTGCATGAACCGACGTGTATTGCCTGCTGGATGTGCGTGATGGTATGCCCCTTCGGGATCATCAATCCGTCGCCGATCATCAAGGTGGCGATCAAGTGCGACCGCTGCCGCAACATGGGGTATCCGATTTGCGCCGAAATTTGCCCCACCCAGGCGATATCCATCGAGGAACGCAAGGATTACCGCAAGAAGAAATTTACAACATGATGTTGTCGAACCTTTTTTTTAATATGCACAATTTTGAGGATGGCCAGGATGGTGTTCGACCAACTGTGCCGGAAAGGAGATAACAATGGAGTTCATCCAGAAAAAATCCACTGATACTGCAGTGGAGCATTTTTTAGTAAAGGCGGCGGACCAGGAAATTCCTTTGGCATGGGATCGCTATGAGGGCCAGTTGCCCGTATGCGGTTTCTGTGAGGCGGGATTGAGCTGCCGGGATTGCCTGCAGGGACCGTGCATCAGCCATCCCTTCCGGGATGCGAGCAAACAGGGCATCTGCGGCAAAGACAAGAATACGCTGGCCGTGCAGTCCCTGCTGCGGCTCGTTATCAAGGGAACCATGTCCAGCCTGGATCTGGTAGGCGACCTGGCCAACGACATTGAAACCGGTGACACGAAGCCGGTCGATAAAGCTGCCGCCGACAAGGCGCTTAAAGAGGTAGCCGCTATTTTCGCAAATAAAGAAACCGCCAGCATGAAAGAGCTGCCGGCGGCGCTGAGCAAAACCTGGAAGGATGCCGGCATCTATCCCGAGGGAATCCTGCGGGACCTTTTCAAGGCTTCTCAGAAATTGGAAGGCGGGGTCTCCGGTATTGAGGAAACCCTCCTGTGGACCTACAAGACGGCCCTGCTGGGATCTATGGCCCAGCAGCTTCAAAAAAAGCTGAAAAAGGCGGTGTTCGGTGAAATCGCCCCCACCAAGCTGGAACTTGGCCTGGGCATATTGCCGCAAGACATTCCCACGATCCTGCTGTACGGGCAGATATCCGCCGCTCTGAAGCAGAAAATCGCCGAGGTTGCCAAAAAGAGCAAGGTCAAGGTATTCGGCGTCTGTACCGACCCCCTGCTGCCGCCTTTCGTGTTTGCTCCGGCAACCAATTACGGCTCTCAGGAGATCCCCCTGATGACCGGGGCCGTTGACCTGATTGTTGCCGGCGACCAGTTCGTCAACCCCTCACTCATGCAGGTTGCCAAGGACTGGAAGGTGACGGTGGTTCCGGCCGCGGGTTTGGACAAGGAAAAAGACCTGAATGCGTTCGCCAGAAAAATTGTCGATCTTGCCAAAAAATCTTTTGACAACCGCGCCGATATCCCCAAGGATGTTCCCGCGGATACCCAAACCGCAATCATGGGATTTTCGTCGGAAACCCTGGATGCCGCCAAGATCGTCAAAGGATTGGCCGAAGGTAAAATTAAAGGGGTGGTGGTATTTTCCGGCAGCAGCAATGTAAAGTTTTCCCAGGACAATGAATATGTCGAAATGGCTAAAGTATTCCTGCAAAATGACATTCTGTGCCTGTCCGAAGGGGAAGCCAGCGTGGCCCTGGCCAAACACGGCTTTTTAAATCCCAAAATGGAAGGGGTCGAATGCGGCAAAAATCTGGCCGGATTCCTGAAATCGCTGGGGAAAAATGTGCCGGCGGTCGTCGACTGCAATGCGACCGAGTTTGTTCTGGCCCTCGCAAAAGCCGGCAAGAAGGCGCCTAAGGATTATCCGGTTTTTGCGTGTTTTCCGGAAGCCAATCGCAGCATCGAAGTGGTCAAGGCCATGGGAATGGTTGCCATGGGCGTTACCACTTATTTCTGGCCGAGCCTGCCGGTGACCGGCAGTCCGGAAACCATGAAGGCCCTGTCGGACATCAGCGCCGCAAAATTCGGCGCCAGTCTCCAGGTTGTGACCAAAAAACTGTCGGCCCCTGAAAAGGCCAAACTGTTTTTAAACGAGATTGAGGCGCCCCCTTCAATGTCGGGCAAAGCCTGGTAACGGTTCTTACCGGATTATTACGAACCTGAACCGATACCGGTGGTGTTGACAATCGGTTATGCCGCTTTTGTTCATTACCCCCCAGCGGCATAGCCAGTTCAATCGGGAGGACCGATTCAAAAACCGGTCCTCCCGATTTAGGCAATTTTCAATGTACCCTCTTACCGCAGCGTTTTAGCCGCAATCATTTCAACCGGATCTCAACTGCAATTTAAATTCAAAAGGCTTGGATATTTTTTCTTGACAGTTCTTGCTATTTAATATTAGTTTATTTTACCTGTAATACTGGTCAGACCAAAAAAAACGATGGAATCATAAACCGGCTCCCATATGATACGAATAATGAATATGATTCAGTAGTTGCATTAAGGCCTTTGACCAACACGATCCTTGCGGACAATTTCGCCCGCAGGAACACCCTTAACCGTCATAAGCTCAAAGGAGGATGAATGAAAAGAATGGTTTGTATCAGCAGCGTGTTTATCCTGGTGGCGTCTTTTGCCATCCTGTCTGCTTCCAGTGCGGTTGCAGACACGTTTCCCAGTAAACCCGTGACCCTGGTCGTTCATGCAGGGGCGGGCGGCGGCAGCGATATCTTTTCCCGAACGCTGGCGTCCGCTTTTGAACAAAACAAACTCCTGCCCCAGCCGATCGTCGTGGAAAACAAACCGGGCGGCAGCGGCGCCATCGCCTTTGGCTACGTGGCCAGTAAAAAAGGCGACCCCTACTTTCTGTTGACCGCAGTTACCAGTTTTCTGACCACGCCCCTCAGCGGCAAATCGCCGGTGGGTCTCAAGGATTTCACCGCCTCGGCTAATTTTGCCTTTGACGAGTATATGGTGATCGCCAAGACCGACTCCAGATTTAAATCCATGAAAGACATTATTACCGAAGCCAAGGCCAATCCCAAGAAAATAACCGTGGGCGGCACCCAGTTGGGATCATCCGATTCCATCTGTTCCTATCTGATTGAAAAAGAAGCCGGCGTTAAACTGAACTACATCGTCTTTAACAGCGGCGGTGAAGTCAATGCCGCCATCCTGGGCGGGCATGTGGACATTGGCGTGGCCAATCCGGGCGAGGCTCTGGAATTAATGCGGGCCAACAAAGTCAAGGTGCTGGGCATTTTTTCGGAAAAACGCCTGGACGCGGCTCCGGATGTGCCGACCCTGATCGAGCAGGGGATTAATGCCGTTTATGTCCAGAACCGCGGCCTGGTGGCGCCGGCAAACATTCCGGCCGATGCCCGCAAGATCATGGAAAAGGCGCTTTACAATTACACCAAAACCGATACTTTCAAAAAATATATAAAAGACAATATGCTTTCCGAGGCCTGGATGGACGGCGAGACTTTCGGGAAATGGCTGAACAAAGAGAATGAACGCTACAAACAGGTGCTGACCGATATGGGTCTTATCAAGAAATAATCACACCTGCAAGCAACCAAAGATTAAGGGAGGCGGGCTTTGCAGGCCGCCTCCCTGTTTGGAGCGAATTTACACCTGATTGACAAGCAAATAAACGGTGGTTAATCATGCGAAGAGCCGATCAAATAACCGGAATCGTGATGCTGGTGTTTTCATTAACCGTTGCCTACACATCATGGCAAATGCCGCAGCGGGTTGAATTCGGGCCGGGCATGGGGTTTCTCCCCTTCTGGCTGGCCGTGATAATGACCGTGCTGTCGGTGCTGCTTCTGGTTGACGCCTCTCTACGAAAAGTGGCGGCCGGCGGAAATCCGTTCCCCGCTCCCAGGGCGCTCTTGAATGTTGTCCTGGTCATTGCCGGTTTGGGAGTCTTTGTCGCCGTTCTGGATACGGTCGGGTTTGCCGTATCCACCACTCTCTACATCGTCTATCTGCTTGCCGTTGTGCAAAAGGAACCGTGGGTTAAATCTGCAATCGTATCCGTGCTGTCGACCGGCGGTCTGTTTGTCGTCTTTCAGGTTCTGCTGGAAGTCAAGCTGCCGAAAAACATATTTGGATTCTAACGGAAGGGACTCAGACCAGTGGAAATTCTACAGCACCTTTATACCGGCTTTGAGATTGCGCTTTCCTTAAAAAATTTACTTTTCTGTTTCATGGGCGTTACCCTGGGCACCCTGATCGGCGTTCTGCCGGGCATCGGACCGGTCACCGGGGTGGCGATCCTGATTCCCATCACTTTCGGCATGGAAGCCACCACGGCCATCATCACCATGGCCGGGGTCTATTACGGCGCCATGTACGGCGGGTCCACCACCTCCATTCTGATTAATGTACCGGGGGAATCGTCTTCGGTCATGACCACCCTGGACGGCTATCAGATGGCGCTTAAGGGCCGGGCCGGGCCGGCCCTGGGAATGGCAGCCATTTCTTCATTCATTGCCGGTACCTTCAGTATCATCATGCTCTCCTGGATAGCGCCGGTCCTGGCGGATTTTGCGGTGGCCTTTGGTCCGCCGGAATATTTTGCATTGACCTTCATGGGACTGACCATGGTGACCAGCCTGGCCGGCGATTCGCTCATTAAGGGGCTCATGAGCGGCATATTCGGGCTGCTGCTGGCGTGTGTAGGGGTCGATGCCATCAGCGGGTCGCCGCGCTTTATTTTCGGCAGCATTTATCTGCTGGACGGCGTCGGGTTTATCGGCGTGGCGGTGGGCCTCTTTGCCCTGGCGGAAGTGCTGGTTAATATTGAAGAACCGCTGAAACAGGTGTTTGTCAAAACCAAATTAAATATCCGCAACCTCTTTCCCAACCGGCAGGACTGGAAAGATTCCACCGGAGCCCTCTGGCGCGGATCCATTCTCGGTTTTTTTGTGGGGGTCTTGCCGGGGGCCGGCGCCACGGTGGCTTCCTTTTTGTCCTATGCAACCGAGAAAAAACTGAGCAAGCATCCTGAAAAATTCGGCACCGGCGTCATCGAAGGGGTTGCCGGTCCCGAGGGGGCCAACAATTCAGCCGCCGGCGGCGCCATGGTACCATTGTTGACGCTCGGCATTCCGGGATCCGGCACCACGGCCGTTCTGATGGGTGCCCTCCTGATTCACGGCATCCGTCCCGGTCCGCTGCTGTTTAACGAACATCCCGAGGTCGTCTGGGGCCTGATTGCCAGCATGTATATCGGCAATGTGCTCTTGCTGATTCTGAACCTGCCGCTGGTGGGGATGTGGGTCAGTTTCCTGAAAGTTCCCTATAATATTCTGATGCCGCTGATCGTCACCATTTCAGCCGTCGGCGTGTTTGCCACGGACAACAATATCTTCGACATGTGGATCATGTTCGGCGCCGGCATTGTCGGGTACCTGATGCGCAAGCTGCAGTTTCCGGCGGCGCCGGTGGTTCTGGCGCTGGTTTTGGGACCCATGGTGGAACGCTCCCTGCGCCAATCCCTGACGATTTCGCACGGGGATATTTCCATTTTCTTTACCCGGCCGATTGCAGCGGTTTTGACGACTTTCGCCTTACTGTCGCTTTTTGCACCGGTGGTCCGCAAATTCTGGAGTTCCTATCGGCGCGCGAAAATGGAATGAACACAGGCCCTGTTTTCCAGCAAGGATGCAGCCGATTTCATCCTGGATGAACCGGCCGAGGTCTTTGAGCCGATCAGGCGCGATCGTAGCGATATTTTCTGAAAGCCGTTCAATCCGGTCCGCTTCGATTCCGGCGATTTTGTTGATCAGAAAGAGATCGATTTCCCCATTTTGCGGCAGCAGGCCGCAGGCGCCGACGCTGCCGACAAACTCGCCTCTAAAATAAATCGGTACGACCAGTTTAACGAGGCCGGCGTCGCATTCCTCGATGACGGCGTCACCCGACTTGCCGGCCTGGGCGGCCAGGTTCATGTGGGCGACGGCGCATATAAAACTCTGGCCTTTATCCGTAGCTTTGATTGCCGGGCACAACCGGTTGGCCCAGTGTTTATAATCCGTTATCCTGAAACCTTTCTGGTCGAACACGTTGGCATCCAAGCCGGACATTTCCGTAATTTTCCTTTCAAGCTCCCGCCATCTCTCAAGCGGGCAGATATCCGTCAGTTGCATGGGTTCCTTTCTTTTTTCGTATCATTTTAGATCAAATTAGAAACCCCCACCCTAAGGGTGGGGTTATGGGGACTGGCTGAGCCGGTCCCGAATGGGAATGGCCAAAAAGGCCGCTCACTGCTATCCTTGGCATCGAGTTGTTGCCGCAACAT